>X363_Desmarests_Spiny_Pocket_Mouse__coassemble_910_pt1 | contig 13508 bp, 8 predicted proteins | sample X363_Desmarests_Spiny_Pocket_Mouse__metabat2_low_PE_006 | metagenome-assembled genome bin X363_Desmarests_Spiny_Pocket_Mouse
AAATAAATTGGAATATGTTTAAGAGAACTTTTAATGATTGGTGGAGTTTCAAAACTGCTAACACAAAGGAATACACCCATTGTTATCATAATTACCCCGCAATGATGATACCACAAGTTGCAAGAGCTTTAATAAACGATTACAAACCCAAAGATGGAATTAAATTACTTTTCGATCCTTATATGGGTAGTGGCACTTCATTGGTTGAAGCAAATATTTGCAATATCAATGCTATAGGAACAGATTTGAATCCTCTTGCAAGAATGATGGCAAAAGTAAAAACAACTCATTATGACGAGAAGAAGATAAAAGATTATTTTTCTTTTATTCAATCAAACTTGGTATTCTATAATGATTCTTTTGTTGAGAATAGAGATTTTAGCCGCATTTCAAATCATGCTTTCTGGTACAAGCAAGAGGATTTATTGAAATTGTCATATCTTTCTCAATTAATAAAACAATGCGAAGATTGCCAAGATTTTTTTAATGTAGTGCTTTCGGAAGTGGTTAGAGAAGTTTCTTTTACACGCAACAGCGAATTTAAGCGTTATAAGATGTCTGACAAGCAATTAAAGAATTTCTCACCCGATACATTTAAATTATTTGAAACTAAGGTAATTCGAAATATTAAAGGGCTTTCTCAATTTAATACCGTTAAAAATAGCTGTTCTTCTAAAATATACGACTTCAACAGTGTGACAGAAATACCATCCGATATTATAGGTGAAGAAACTGTTGATATGGTCATAACTTCCCCTCCTTATGGTGATTCACATACAACTGTAGCGTATGGTCAGTTTTCAAGATGGAGTAATGAATGGTTTGGATTTGATGAGGCAAAAATTTTAGATAATATACTTATGGGAGGAAAAAAATACAAAGAAGTATCATTTCAATCCAATTCCATTACTCCTGAATTAGAAAAAATAAAACAAATTGATTCTAAAAGATATCAAGAAGTAATATCCTTCTTATCAGACTACTATCATTCTATTGCAAATGTGGCTAAATGTATTAGACATGGTGGAGTCGTTTGCTATGTTGTAGGTAATAGAACTGTTAAAACAGTCCAAATTTCATTAGATTATTTCACAGTTGAGACTTTTTCTCAATTTGGGTTTAAACATATAAACACCATTGTCAGAAGAATCCCTAATAAACGGATGCCTTCCAAAAATAGCCCAACAAATGAACAAGGAAAGACAATAAGCACTATGAATAATGAATATATAGTCATACTCCAAAAGTGCTGATAAACCATAAGATACAAAACATGTGTAAAATATCACCAAACAATTAATACTCTAAAATACAATATTATAACACGCATTAGACAAAAGATGGAGAATTTTGCGGCTATAGACTTTGAGACCGCCAACAATAAGCGTTCATCTGTATGTTCGGTTGGCATTGTGATAGTTCGGAACGGCTGTATCACAGACACATTCTACTCCCTCATCAACCCGGAACCCAACTATTACCACTACCGATGTTCTCAGGTACACGGACTGACTCGTGAGGACACGGAAGACGCTCCGGTGTTCCCTATTGTATGGAGACAAATAGAGCCGATGATTGAGGGACTGCCACTGGTGGCACATAACCGTCCTTTTGATGAAAGTTGTCTGAAAGCCGTTTTCCGCGTCTATCAAATGGACTATCCGGACTATGAGTTCCTTGACACTCTGTGCATATCGCGCCGAGTATTCCCCGAACTCCCCAACCATCAGCTGCATACGGTCGCCGCCCGATGCGGTTACAGACTCGACAATCATCACCATGCCCTTGCAGATGCCGAAGCATGTGCATGGATTGCAAGAGAGATATTATAAATAAAGGAAGAAAGAGAGTGTTTGATAATATCACCATTCAAACAGGCTCTGCTGCTCGTATTCAGGCTTTTTCCTGACAGGTTTCGGCTGTATGACGTCATACTCCCAATTGTCGAAACACAATTCAAGCTGTACCATGAAATTCTTTTTCAGCCCATACATACCCCACTTGCCGTTGATCCTCACAAACGGAGAATCTTTCCGTCTGCTCTGAGACCACAGAAACCACCGCACATTGGAATATATCTGGCGATAAAGGTCGGCATCCTCAAACAGGCTGCAATTACAATTATATATATATTTCACAATACTGCACAACTTCATGCCCTCCGGCTTATATGCCAGAAGTTCTACCAACTGATTATAATATATATTGTTCATAATCCGGTCGCTGTTTGAAAAACCGGATGCTAATATACATTACATTTTTCAAAAAATGCACGGTTATAGTACAAAAGTCGCGATAATGCGCTATTTTTGTATAAAAATGAAGTTTTAGCAAAGTGAAAATCATTTTAAATCTGATATATATATTCATTGCGCTATCGGTCACATCCGCATTCTCTGCATGTAACGGCAATCAAACAAAGGAGCTGCGTATGCATGTCGATTCTCTCAATATGGCAGCATACGAGAAGCGTTACCACTCACTCGACTCGACTGAAAAGTATGCCGGGGAAGCGTTGTCGGAAGCACACCACTATGCTGACGGAAAAAATGAAGCACTCTGCCATCTTGCCTTCGCCAGATTCATGCGCATGGACTATGCCGGAGCGCGCGAACTATTCTCTTCCGTTCTTGACAATTCGCACAATGAACTCCTGAAACTCATGGCGGATGTGGGAATGATGAAAATATGCCAACGCATATCAGCGAATAAAGAATTTTATGACTATCACAACAGTGCACAGAAGCGTATCAGCCGTATAAGCAAAGAAGAGAATTACATGACATCCGGACAAACGCGGCTGTGGAATTATGCACTGAGTGAGTTTCATCTTGTATCCTCCACTTACTACTATTATTTAAGGCAGGAAAAACAGGCGGCGGAAGAGATAGACTACATAACGAATCATTTCCACATCATAGAGAACGATTCGGCTCAACTTGCATCCTATTTCTATCTGATTGGCTCAGGCGGTATAATCAAAACACCCAATGCAGACAACACCAAAGAGGAAGAAGAGAGAATGCTTGTGCGCACACTCGCCCTAAGCAGACAGTCGGGACTGGTTCTTTTCGAAGGCATGGCAATGCAGGCACTTGCCGACGATTTCATCCATGCTGACTCTCTGAACAGAGGAAGACTTATGTTTATCAGAGGCATACTCCATGCAGACAGCATCACGATTGAAGAAATGCCGCGCTTCATGGCAGAACGTTCACTGGAGATTCTGGACAGCTATGGTTGTATGTTCCATACATCGGCAGCCTACATCACCTTATCGGAGATGGATTTGTCGCAACACAACTACACGGAGGCTCTGTCCTCTGTTGCCCAAGCATTGGAATGCGTAAACACACATCATGCCACTTACTGCCGGGGTGAACGGCACAAATCCCCAAAGAAGGACGGAAAAACAGACGAAGTTGCCGATGACAAGCTCTATCCATACGTTCAATACAGTGACAGTGTCTCCACAGAAATGCGATGGATTACAGATGCTTCTGTCATCACAGTGCCGGAATGGATGGCAAGCATACGGGAACACTTGAGCAAGGTATATAGTGCAATGGGGATGAAAAGAGAATCGGACTATAACCGAAATATCTATCTGGACATTCTTGATGTAACCCGCCAAGACATGAAAATGCAACAACGCTACGAGACACTGGCTATGGAAGAAAAAAAGACCAATGCCATGCTGTTTTTTGTCGGGGTATTCATCATCGTACTGTTTTTTGTCGCTTCCGGAATGAACAAAAGGCTGAGAAGACGCAGCAAATATCAGGCAGACAAACTTTCGGATGTCACCAGACTGTGCCGGAAACTAACGACTTCCATTCCGACAGACGCCATTGAGAAAGAAGAGATAGCCGATTCAATCCACCGAGTTATAGACACCGACGTCATGCACATATTTCCGGAGGCCGGAAAGGAATGGGAAACAGACAATGGCAAACTTAAGCCATACGACCTTGAATTGCTGAATATCGTAAGAGTATTCTTCCGTTGGGCGGTAAAAAACGGAGAAACATTCGTATGGCTCGGGGATAAAGGAAGAAACATCGAGGAGGAATATTCTATACATGAAATGAATATTGCCGGAAACAAGCGGGCAAATATCGACAAGAGAACCTGCCTATCCATAGTCTATGGCATCACTCCTTTTCTCGACCGGGCGATGAACGAAATAAACAAACTGGCAAAATGCGACTGTCAGTCTATTGTGGAGGAAAGGCTTCAGTATATATGTGAGCTTATTGACAAGATAAATGAATACAACGATGTGCTGACACATTGGATAAAAGTGAAACAAGGTGCAGTAAGTCTCCACATTGAGAATTTCTATCTGGACGAACTTTTCAAAACACTGGGCAAAGGAAGGAATGCTTTTGAAAACAAGCATATATCTCTGAACGTAGAACCGACATCGGCTGTAATAAAAGCTGACAAGGCTTTGACTCTGTTCATGATGAACACCTTGCTCGACAACGCAAGGAAATATACGTCTTCGGGCGGTGAGGTGTGTCTGAAGGCAGAAGAAACAACCGACTATGTGGAAATATCCATCAAAGACACCGGATGCGGACTCTCAGCTGAAGACATCGCCCTAATCTGCGGCGAGAAAGTATATGACTCGGCACATATCGGAGATTTCAAGAACAATCCGGAACTCAAAAGCAACAAAGGATATGGATTCGGACTTATGAACTGCAAGGGGATTATAGAAAAATATCGCAAGACAAGCAAGTTCTTCTCCGTATGCACATTCGGTATCGAAAGCACACTCGGACAAGGAAGTCGCTTCTTTTTCCGTCTGCCAAAGGGAGTGATGCGCTCCGTCTGTATCATGTTCGCAGTCCTGTTGTGCAGTCTTGGTATGACTTCATGCAATATTTCCGCTTCCGAGAACGACACACAGAACTCTGACGAATGGACTTCGGACGACTCTCTCCTGCATAAAGCGTCTGCCTATGCGGACCAAGCGTATTATGCAAATGTGGAAAGGAAATATGCTGACGCATTGCTGTACATAGACTCAGCACGTATGGCACTCAATGAATATTATATCCGGGAAGTGCCTCATGGCACAGAACTCATGGTGATGGAAGGAGACGGGTACATGCCGGAGATAGAACTCTGGGACAAAGGGTTCAATACGGACTATCATGTGATTCTTGATATCAGAAACGAGGCCGCCATTGCAGCATTGGCACTTAACAAATGGAAGTTATATACATACAACAACGAGATATATACACGTTTGTACAAGTTGATAGCGCAGGACAAGAACCTTGAGAATTACTGCAATGCCATCCGACAAACGAATACCAACAAACAGACATTCCTGATTATATTTCTTTTTATCTTCATTTCAGGACTCCTCGTATATTACCTTATATACTATCGTCACAACATACTTCCAGTATTTAACATGAGGCAGTTGATGCAACTCAACGGTCGTTTATTCGCTCAGAAAGAAGGTGCGGCAACGGAGATTCTACTACACGGAGTAAGCGATATACGCATGGCAGACGGAATAGGGCTGTGCATCATCAAGGAAAAGGGACACCGGACGCAGTATCTTTTCTCGCAATCATGCCCGGATACAGACATTGTGAAAGAAATAATGAACGTGTGTGTAAAGGAAGCACATCCCGTCATAAAAGGGCAAGGACGCTTTCGCGCCTATCCCTTGACAATGGAAACAGAGGAAGGCGACTGCACTTTCGGGGCCATCGTCATGGTCATGCACGATTCCTATTTATCTGAGAATGAAGAACCAATATTCCGGCTCATAGCACAGTTCACCGCCATACACTTCTATTATTCTTCAATAAAAGTTGATACCGGACAGCAAAACATCGAACAGCTTGAGGACGAGAAGAACAGAGCGGAACTGGAGGCGAACAACATACATGTACAGAACATGGTGCTTGACAACTGTCTTTCCACCATAAAACATGAAACAATGTACTATCCTAACAAGATTAAGCTTATTGCCGACAATATGCGAGGAAAGGAGTCTGACAAACAGACGTTTGAAAACCAGCTACAGAACATTTCCGAACTCATCAGTTACTATAAAGAGACATTCACACTGCTATCCTCTTGCGCTTTGCGCCAACTGGACAAGGTGGTATTCAGAAGAAGAACAATTGACGTATCGGTTCTGGCGACATATATGGAGCATTGTGTCGCAAAACTCAACAGGAAACACCATATTCAGCTCCAACTACACACTGGAAGTGCAGACGGACTTTCCGTCACAGGAGATCTTCAAATGCTTGAATACTTAATTGACAATCTCCTGTCGTTTTCATACGAGCAGAAAACAAACGGAAAACTGTCTCTGACATTCAAGCGTTCAAACGGCTTCGTAGTATTTAGATATTCCGACACTCGTCTTGCCCCAGATGCAGACAATCCGCAACGTATATTCTATGCCGACAATATAAAATATGATGCAGATTCAGACAAACTGCTATATGCACAGTATCTGATATGCAAACAGATTATACGTGAACACGACGACTATGTAGGACAAAGAGGATGCCGAATCTATGCAGAAAAAGATCCGGACGAAGGATGTCTTTCCATTGTCTTCACCATTCCGGAAAGAAAAAGAATAAGAAAAAGCTGATATTTACTCTAATATATAAAGAACTGAAAAGAAGAATCAAAGATATGGACAAGTTCAAAGTAATCATCGTAGAAGATGTAAAACTGGAGTTGAAAGGAACAGAAGAGATATTTCGCAATGAGATACCTCAGGCAGAAGTAGTAGGCACAGCCATGAATGAGAACGAACTGTGGGAACTGTTGAAAGTGCATACCCCTAATCTTGTTCTGCTCGACCTCGGACTGGGAGGTTCCACAACTGTGGGAGTGGATATTTGCCGCGAATTACGGAGAAAATATAAAGAAATACACGTGCTGATATTTACAGGTGAGATTCTGAATGAAAAACTTTGGGTTGATGCGCTCGATGCGGGTGCAGACGGTATCATCCTGAAGAGTGGCGAGCTGCTTACCAAAGGCGATGTGCAAAGTGTGATTGACGGCAAACGAATGGTATTCAATCAGCCCATACTCGAAAAGATTCTCAGTCGTTTCCGCCAATCCGTACTTAATGAGAGCAGACGACAGGATGCAATTATAGACTATGACATTGACGAATACGATGAGCGTCTGTTGCGCCATCTGGCACTCGGATACACTAAAGAAATGATAACCAACTTGAAAGGGATGCCATTCGGAGTGAAATCGCTTGAAAAACGACAAAACGACCTTGTGTCACGTTTGTTCTCAACAGCAGAACGCACCACGGGAAGCATCAATGCCACCCGGCTTGTAACAAGAGCCTTGGAACTGCGTATTATCGACATTGACAATCTTGAAGCAGATGACGAGTAAGACAAGCATACACACCATACTCAACCGGATGCCTCTGATACTGGCATGTATGGTTCTGACGTTGGCTTTGCTGTCATGGGCTGGCAATGTATATAATCTCGGAATGGAGAATATTCTTTGTGCCGACGGCATAAGATGGGCAGCCGCAAACATCGTAACCAATTTCACGGCTGCCCCACTTGCCGAGGTTATTCTGCTGATGACCGGAGTCAGTGTCATTGCAGAATCAGGCATACTCACATCATTCTCGCCTCTTTCATCACTGAAACAGAAAAGGGCATTGCTCCTTACACTCATTATGTTGGCAGCTTTCAGTCTGCTTATCCTCAGCCTTGTCACTCTGCCCGGAGCCATACTTCTCAATTCATTCGGGACGCTCCACAACTCTCCTTTCACCAAGAGTATTCCCGGACTTCTGCTCGTTGTCACACTGATTGCCGGTAACGGATATGGTTACATGTCAGGACGCTTCACCACCATGCACGACGTCATACTCGCACATACCAAACTTATCAATGCCGCATCCGGATATTTTCTTACCATGTTCATGGCTGCACAATTCATCGGATGTGCGGAATATACCCATGTATTTTCTTTGTTTTCCGATGATGAACCCACTACCATAAACATTCTTTCATTTGCACTTTACTATATCATTCTCATCCCATATATAGGAGTCGCATACATCAAGAAAACATCGTAGAAGAAAGACTTTTTGTAATTATTTCAAATTTGACACTTCGGTTTTCGTGCAAAGGCAGAAATCAACATCCGAAACACGTATTGAGTCCATTTATTCAAGTTTCTCAAGTATTGATTTTCTAAGATAAAAGAGAAGTCTGTTTTATTTTACAAGACAAATTATAACTTTCGTCACTGTGGTCTAAAGCGAGATATTTGCCTGTACCGATGAAAGCATACTATACTCTTTATACACAGACAATGCTCTGAAAACATATTGCCTGTGCAGAGAGGAATTAAAAACAGCGTGCAGAAATCTCAAATCCACAGTGTGGATTATAAAAACAACACTGTGGATTTTGTAAACCGCACTGTGGATTATAAAAACAACACAGTGGATTTGAGATTTCTGCGTAGTGTTTTTAATTCCTCGCTGCACAGATATTTTTATTTCAGAGGTATATCATAATTTTAATGTACCATCTAACATGTAACACTCCCGTTGTTATCCCTGTTTATTCCTTTGGTCTGCCCTGAGAAGGGACTGAATAATTACGAATATATTTTCTTATTTTAAGTGAGTGTATTCAACATACTCCTACTTAAACACTCAAGTAATAATAATCAATGACATTATATTATGGAGAAATAAAATATGTTTATTGTAGTTTTGAGTTCTATATGTAAAAAGAGCTATATTTTATTTTTGAACGGGATATTCTTCGTATTTTTGTTTCAAAAAATAGCGGAATAAGTGAAGCAAAACATTGAAAAACTGATAAAATATTTGATTTATGAAACAGATTAATACTTCTTTCGATGAAATGTTGACAAATACTTCTCCATTTACAACAAAAAGGACGAGATTTATCGGCATAGTTCTAAGGACAATGTAAAATGATACGAAAAATGAACAATATAATAGAACGAAAAGCAATATCAGACCTCCTCACAGGTGGATATTTCTATATACCATCTTACCAGCGTGGTTATAGATGGACTCCTATGCAGGTGACACAACTTTTGCGTGACCTTTTCTCCTATGCTAATGAACCGCATGGAGCAAATACAACAAATATTGATGGAGATTATTATTGTCTCCAACCTATTGTTGCTCGTCCCGTAACAAATAAAGATGTGTTAAAGCAGGCTTTGCAAGAAGATATACCGGTAAGCGAAGACAATCCTGTTTGGGAAATTATTGACGGTCAGCAAAGATTAACGACGATATATATACTATATAAGTATCTGATGACAAAAGAAGGAATATCGGATGAAGAGCTTGAAGAAGACTATGGTGGTAAGAAGCTTTATCATCTTATATATGCTACTCGCAAGGGTTCGTCACAATTCCTTGAAGAACTTGGTAAGTCAGATGATAATGATACCGTCTGCAATATCGACTATTTCCACATGCGCCAAGCCTACAATACAATTGATCAATGGATTCGTGGAAAAGGTGACTATGCTGATACTGGAGGTATAGCTTTATGTAAACGTTATCAACTTGACGAAACAGTCAAGAATGTACGCATAATCTTATTTAATTTGTTGAATGCAGGCAAAGGAAAGAAGAACAGTACTGGTTCAGTGCAGATATTATGGTATGAATTGTCAAAAGAAACTGATGCCATCAGTGAGTTTCGGAAAATTAATACAGGGAAGATATACCTCACAGATGCGGAACTTATCAAGGCGTTGTTTTTGAAGAAACAATCTGATGTACTTGAGCATATCCAGATGCAAAGAGCATTGGAGTGGGAAGGCATAGAGAACACGTTGCATAACGATTCTTTTTGGTATTTTCTCAATAAACGCGGTTATAATATGCCTAATCGTATTGACTTTGTTTTTCAATTGGCTTATAAAGCTGAACATTTGAAGGATGTTGCAGAGAGCCAGATTGAAGACCGCCTCAAAGAATGTGAAGCGGAGCTAAAAAACAAAAACAGGATTTTCAATTTCTATTATGACAAATTTGATGGTCTTAGCGGGGAAGCCTTGAGGACAAAGATAGAAGAAGAATGGGAGGCTGTTTCAAGGATTTTTCATGTGCTTGAAGATTGGTATGAGGATGTGATTTGCTATAATCTAATAGGTATGCTTTGCCAATATAACGATAATCTGTTGCCTAAGGGCTATATTCACTTCCTCAAAATGGAAGAAAATCAGTCAAGAGACGATTTTAAAGAATGGATGAAAAATGAGATACGTTTGCAGGTTTCCGGCATATCGGTCAAGGATGATAAAATAGATATTAGCTATGGTGACCCAAGAGTTTTTAATCTTTTGCTTTTACTAAACGTGAACCATCTGAACCGTCAAGCAGAACATTCAAAAGATGGGCAAAATCAAATAGGGGCAATATATAAATTTCCTTTTGCTGTACTGACATCACAGAAATGGGATATAGAACATATTGATTAGTTCACAGAGAACGGTCTGAAACGTGTGGATGATCAAAAAACATGGATAGAGACAGCAATGAAAGATTTGGAGAAATCTCTCAATGAGAACGAAAATACCAAGAAAGAAATTGAGGATATGATAGAAAATGACAAACTGATAGAAGCCATTGACAAGTTGCGCAAGATAGCCGGAGAAAACGATGCTGTGGAGGAAAAGAACAATATAGGTAATCTTGCACTTCTTGATGCGGGAACAAATCGCTCGTATGGTAATAGTTTGTTCATTACTAAAAGAAAAAAAATCATTGATTGCATGAAAAATGGAGTCTTTGTGCCGGTTTCTACTTCTTATGTATTCATGAAACTTTTTGACGAAGAGGGGACTGGACGCACCCAATGGACGGAAGAAGACATGAAGGAATATCAGAGATACATCTGCAAGGAATTGAGTGACTATCTAAATATTGAGGAGGATTAATTATGAGTTGGACATATTCATTTACCAAGATATTCAACACACCTGTACCGTATTCGTCAGAAAATGACCTTGTGACGATTTCCAAGATTATTGTTCCACGCATCCAACGCCCTTATGCACAAGGACGTAATGGTGAAAGTGAAAGAAAAATTCGCAAGAGCTTTTTGAAGGATATATTCGAGAGCTTAAAAAATGACACCATTATGGACATGAACTTTGTATATGGTGCAGTCAAGGAAAATAAAGAAAATGAAAAGGACGAATATGTAATGGAGTTGTTGGACGGGCAACAGCGTTTCACTACTTTGTTTCTTCTTCATTGGTATTTGTTGAATAAGGAGGGGAGGCAAGATGACCCTGCTTATGATGCAATTCGCTATGCACTAAAGTCATTTGTGTATGAAACCAGAACGACTGCTACAAAGTTCTGCAAATCGTTGGCAAGTTATATTTGTGATTTTGAGAAAAATAGACCAAGTGAGTGTATTTCTAAGGCGAGGTGGTACTATCATTCTTATAATAAGGACTCCACAATAGCTGGTATGCTGGTGATGCTTGATGCAATTGATGAAGATTATAAAAAATATAATATAGAAAATGCTATTGGCAAGTTGGATAATCTTCAGTTTTATGTATTGCCTCTCATGCAATTTGGCAAATCAGAGGAGTTGTATATGAAGATGAATGCACGCGGACTTCCTCTTTCTGTATTCGATAACTTTAAGGCTGATTTTACTGGAGCTATGAACAAAGTGCCATCTTTGCATGAGGAAATGGTGGCATTGGAAGGAGGTGTTGAAGGCGAAAAGGTATCTCGCTGCGAGAATATTTCCATCAAACTTGATGCTAAATGGATAGATTTATTTTGGAATAGCATCAAGAAAAAGGATTCTGATATATCGTATATGAGATTCTTTAGCCGTTTCTTTGCTTGTCGTTATCTCATAGATAGCTCTCTTTCTCCGAAAGACATGCGTAGCACAGATGTAGCAGTGAATTTATTTTATACACAAACAGAAAGAAGTAATGGGGAATACCTTGGCTTTGATGAATATGCAGAGGAATTGAAAAATCATCCTGAGTATTTTCTTGCTATAGAAAAAATACTTGATACCCTGCAATTGCATCAAGCTTTGATAGAGGAATCGCTTGTTCCGGTATGGGAGGTTGATGGAAAAGGAAACTTTTTTGTTAGTGCAGATATTACATTCACTCAGACACTGTTGACTGTGATGGGTGCAATAGAAGAGTTTATTTTGACATTTGAGACTTTCGATGAGGCTTTATACAAGGAATGGATGCGTGTGGTCTGGAATATTGTAGAGAATACTGATATTGACAACTTGGAACGTGTTGCGACTACACTTCGGAATTTTAGTAGAATGGTACGCGCCATAGCCAATGCTCTTGACAACGAAAGCAACTTTGGTGTAGCAAGAGAACGAGTTCATGACATTGCAAAAACCGATTCTTTCTATCAAGCTATGGCAAATTGTGCTAATATGCCTACAACAAACGATGATAATCGTTGGACTCGTCCATTTAGAGAAGAAATTGAAAAAGCAAAACGTATTAGTGAAGATGAAGCTTGGTTGGAGCAGTTCTTGCAGATGGAGAAACATCCATATTTTAAAGGTACTACGAACTTCTATTATACGGAAGGAATGTCTTTAAATGATTTCAAACATCGTTGTGAACTCGTTTCAGACATGTTTGATGCCAAGGGTATTACAAAAGACTATCGTAAGAGGCATGTCTCACTTCGTGCCCTCATGTCAAGGCTGTCAACATGGAAAGACATAGAGCGTCAATATGTGACAGAAGATAGTGAGACACATAAGTATCTGAAGATATTGTTAATAGGTAACCAGAAAATTCATGACATGCTTGCAGAGATTCTTGATGGCTGTAATAGCAAGGACGAAGTGATTATAGCTCTTGAGGAAGCTACAAAATCACTCATTCCTTATGATGATAAGGAAGGCTGGAATTTAGCAGTTGCTATTGCATGTAACGCACTTCGTAGAGACGTGAAACTGTATGACTGGATGATGCAACAGTCCTCTCCTGTATATATAAATAAGAAAAATGGACATATTGCGGTTGCGATTCCTTGTTCATGGTATGAGCGTTATTTCATAGATTCCGAACGAGACAAGATGGCGCAAGGGTTTATAAAGGAATATGGCATGCAATATTGGGAGAATGAATATGTCCATACAAGTATAAATGATTACATCACTTATGGTAGATATAAAGGTGAAGAAGTAATATTTTATGTAAATTTAGGTCATGATGGAAAAGGTGATTATTCATTTTATATAGTTTTTGGTACCGACCATTGCTTTTGGATTTATGTGCGATTGCCAAATAAGACAAAAGCAAAGGAATTTTCTAAAATAACGAGAATTGAAGACAGAGAAGATAGAGATGTTTATTTGAATGATGGTAATCCTCATTATTATTTAAATAAAGATTTTGTAGAGTTAAAGAAATGTGTTGATGCAGCAATGGAAAATGCAAAAGAA
>X363_Desmarests_Spiny_Pocket_Mouse__coassemble_911_pt1 | contig 13482 bp, 12 predicted proteins | sample X363_Desmarests_Spiny_Pocket_Mouse__metabat2_low_PE_006 | metagenome-assembled genome bin X363_Desmarests_Spiny_Pocket_Mouse
TACGCTGAAAATTTCTCCAATCTACTAAGCGCGCGAATTTGTAGCGCACTGTCGTTGCCACGACAGTGCGCTGAAAAAACGGCGACAGTGCGCTGGAAATTCGCGCGCTTAGTAGATTGGAGAAAAGAACTCTTCGCCAAGAATAAATAAATGTAAAAGAGCCGTCAGAAATGAAACACTATTTCACATTTCAATGAGGTGTCAGAAAATGCGCGTAGAATCCCCGTTCTCCGATAAAAGTTCTGCACGGTCGATTTTGACGCGTGCCAGAGAGCTTAGGATTTTAACATTTGGCAAAATCAAAAAGATAGACAAATGCGGCTTATTGTTTGAAAAGTTTCTGATTTGAGGCTTATTGCTGACTTTTTGATTTTTATCTCTTCTCGATTTTTCTTTGTTGGCACGCTTTTTGTTGAGGGCTTGACTCGTTGGCTTTTGCAGTTGTTTTGTCTATACAAAAGGAGACTCTAAGCGTATATGTAATACACTTAAAGTAAGAAGTTCAAGCACCGTATTGAAAGACTTTGCATAAAGAAGTGAACATGCTAAACCTTATATTTTCAATATTTCATGAGATTCTTATACTGGTGTTTTTTTTTCAAACATCTTAATCTTAGTGGTAAGATAACTGATTATAGCTTACAACGTAAGGAGCAACTTGAAGTGCCGTATAAGGCTTTGAGGGAAGCTCTTATAAACTCGCTTTGTCATCGTCAATGGGAGAAATATAATTTGACTAACAGCATTGCAATTTATGATGATCGTATAGAGATTGCGAATCCCGGTATATTCCTTCCGCAGATTACTCCAGAGTCCATCAAGAAGCCGCACGAATCATATCCCTACAATTTGAAGATTGCTGAAGCCCTTTACAAATCAACCTATTTGGAAAGTTGGGGCAGCGGAGCCAAGCGCATAATGGATGTCTGCCATGAACAAGGAGTAGAAGAACCCATCTGGCGATGGGATGGCGGCTTCGTGATAGTAACCTTCATACGCCCTAAGCACAACTTAAGTATGATTCATGCGGAAGAAAAAACGATTAACTACCGTCCAACTACCGCTCAACTACCGTCCAAGTTCCGTTCAAGTTCAAAAGGTTATTCTTTCGATGAGGAATGATTACATGACAATGAGTGAGATTATGGCAAATATGGGATTTAAGCACCGAACATCGTTTCGAGAAAATTATTTTCTTCCCGCATTAAGAGACGGTGCAATTGAACCTTTATATCCAGATCTCCCCAATCATCCTAAACAACAATATTGCCTTACAGAAGCGGCAAAGAAATGGAAGAATAATTTATAGGTCTATGGAATAACCTTGATGCTGCTTATTTTCAGTCAAAAACATTATACTTGCAGATAATAATGCAGTATTGAGACTTATGTATATACTGAAAATAGGGCATACAAAATTCTTTATGGTCTGATAACCTTGAAAGAACGTTTTTTTAAGCCCCAATATTAAAACGACAATCTATAGATTATAGAGCGCAGATATTAATTGAATTTTCTTCAATATCAATAGAATATGCAATAGTGTGGGAACTCAAATTTTAATGGACTATTGCATATAATTGATTCATTCGATATATTAAGTTAATGTCTTCGACAATTCTCGCATAACTATATGAAGAAATACTGAAATCTCTTGTTTTCTTGTCCGAAAGTGGACGTGCTGTCCGTTTATGGACACTATGTATTTTGCTTGGTGTGTTGATATTCAGTGCGTTGCGTGTGTGGCACGGTCTTTGCTTATATACAGGCAAAATAAAAACGTGCAGAAAACAATGAAAGAAAGTGTAAATAGCATGGATCGCGAGATACCTCGCTCAGTGAGGATGGCGCGCAAGCGTATGACTTGGCTGCGCTATGGGGCGATAGCAGCTGGACTGGCGGCGATAGGATTCGGCATCAGCTGTTTTTTTCGCTCAAGTGTCAATGAGAAGAGTATAAGTGTGAGCGATGTGGATAGAGGTACCATAGAAGTAAGTGTGACGGCAAGCGGCAGGGTTGTGCCCGCATTTGAAGAGGCTATCGTGTCGCCCATCACAGCGCGCGTGGTGGAAGTGTATAAGTCAGGCGGTGACAGTGTGGATGTGGGTACTCCGCTGTTGAAACTTGATTTGCAGAGTACGCAGACGGATTATCAGAACAAGCTTGACGAACTGCAGATGAAGCGTCATCAGCTTGGGCAGCTGCTGGTGAACAACCAGACGCGGCTCAGTGACCTTGAAATGCAGATAAGAGTGTCGGAAATGAAACTCGGGCGCATGGAGGCAGAACTGAGGAATGAGCGTTATTTAGACAGTTTAGGCTCAGGTACCACCGACCGTGTGCGTCAGGCGGAGCTTGCCTACAACACAGGGAAGTTAGAGCTGCAGCAGTTGCGTCAGCAACTTGAAGGCGAGAGACGGGTGAAGGAGGCAGACGTGAAAGTGAAGCAACTTGAAATCAATATTTTCGAGAAAAATCTGGCAGAGACGGAGCGCACTCTCGAAGATGCAAGGATATGCTCGCCGCGTCGTGCCACGCTGACCTATATATATAATGAGATAGGAGGGCAAATCGGGGCCGGTACGAAACTTGCTGTTGTTTCCGACCTTAGTCATTTCAAAATCGACTGTGAAATATCCGATGCCTACGGCGACCGTGTGTGCGTGGGCGGCAAGGTGGTTGTGAAGGTAGGCAAGGAGCAGATCGATGGCATTGTCAGTACGGTCACTCCGCTCAGTCGCAACGGATTGATTACGTTTACCGTGCAGCTCAGCCGGGATGACCATCCGCGTTTGCGCTCAGGACTCCGTGCCGATGTCTATGTCATCACGTCAATCAAGGATGATGTGCTCAAAATCCGCAATGCCTCGTTCTACACAGGGGCCGGAGATTATCGTTTGTATGTGTTTGATGGTGCCGATGAACTTGTCTTGCGCAATGTGAAATTGGGAGAAAGCAATTTCGACATGATAGAAGTTGTCTCCGGGCTTGAAGAGGGCGACCGTGTGGTGGTCAGCGATATGGGCAAGTTCAATGGTTTGGATAGAGTGAAAGTGAAGCGATGACATACATCCGCAAAATAACAACAAACAATAAATAACTTCTTAAAAGAAAATAGAATATATATGATAAACTACTTTAGACGATTGTTTACGTTGATGCGTGAGAACAAACTGTTTTCAAGCATATACATTGTAGGTACGGCGGTAGCTATCGCGTCTGTCACGATTGTGGCTATGCTGTTTTACGTCAGAATAGCCCCGTTCTATCCGGAGACTAACAGGATGCGAACTTTCTATATGGGGACTTCACATTTCATGTCGGAAGAGGAAAATGACATGAAGACGTGGTTTTATTCCCATAAAGCTGTGGATGAGTGTTTCAGGAAACTGAAGAATGCTGATGTCGTTACCGCAACCCTCAGCAATAGGAGTTCCTGTTGTATTGCGACGGCAGACGATGGGGATGAGTTTGACGCACGCAAAAAATATACGGATTGTGAGTTCTTTCGTCTCTATACCTACCGCTTTGTTGAGGGTCATGCGTTCAGTAAAGCTGAGTTTGAAGGTGGAGAACGTGTGGCGGTCATAACAGATCGAGTGGGACATAGGGTATTCGGACGAGAGTCTGGGTTTGTTGGTGAACCGATAAAGATTAATAATGAGGTTTATCGTGTATGTGGAGTGGTGGAGGAGGCGAGTCGGTTAGCGAACAATGCCTTTGCCGATGTGTTCCTGCCCTATACATCATGTTCCTCGTATGACAGTGAGAATCCTGAACTTCCCTATTATGGTGACTATACGATAACAATGTTGGTGTCGTCTGCCGAACAGGAGGAGGCATTGCGCAAGGAATTGGAAGAGTATGTGAGCAGATATAATGCGTACTATCCTAAACTTTCCGGCAATGACTATGAATGGGTATTGGGAGAGGCACCTCGTTCTTTTTTTCAACAAGGCTTCGATGAAGGCGGTGCCAAAAGAGGTGACTCTATTGTATGGACGGTGTTTGGATTGTTCCTTCTCATTGCGGCTGCCCTGATTGTAGTCCCTGCCATCAACCTGAGCGGAATGGTGGCATGGCGCATGGAAGAACGTCTGCCGGAAATGGGAATACGCAAAGCGTTTGGGGCGCGCCGGAGTCAGCTCCTGTGGCAGGTGCTGAAGGACAATTTCTCCCTTACCCTTGTGGGAGGAGTCTTTGGACTTGTGCTGGCATGGATCCTGATGGCTGTGTTGCGCAAGATACTGCTCAGTAATCTGTTTGAAATGACCACAGACACGTTTATTCCCGGGGAGGTGTTCTTTGCCCCTGTCGTTTTCGTGTGCGCTTTCTGTTTTTGTGTAGTGCTCAACCTTATGGCGGCATTTATTCCTGCATGGCTGTCGTTGAGGAGACCTATTGTGAAATCTATGAATGAGACAAGATAAAGGAGGGTACGTATATGTGGAAATTGATATTGAAGAATCTGTGGAGCCGCCGAAAGAATAATGGTTTGCTCATGGCGGAGCTTGTGGTGGCGGCAGTGTTCAGTTTGCTGTTGCTGGATGTCGCTATTGTGGCATTGTATGATAATTACTGTATGCCTCACGGCTATGATACTGACGTGCTGCTGCTCGGAGACATAGGTGTGGAGGGAGACGAGGAAGAGTATTTGAAAGACTGTGATGACGACATGCTGCAGGAAAGGGCAGAACTCATGATGAACCGTTTGCGCATGATGGATGAAGTGGACGATGTTTATCTGACAAGAGGGGAGGGCTATTTGTGTCCTCAGCGTATATATAACTATGCGAATATGTTTGTAGAAGCTGATACTTCAAAACATGGTGTCGTTCCCTATCTGGAATATATTCCGGGCAAACGCTTCTTTGAGATTAGTGGTTTGCGCAGCGCAGAAGGCAGTCCGTCGGTGGAGACACTGTCAGACTGTGAAACGGGCAGTGTGGTGCTTACACGCAGTTTGTCTGAACGTCTGTTTGGCGACGAGAGCCCGATAGGCAGACAGATAGGCTATTATTTTCGGAATGAGGACACACTGATGTGCCGTGTGGCAGGTGTGGTGGAGGATGTGCGTCGGTCGCAGACAGAACGAATCTCGTATGTAATGTTCCTTGCGCAGCCGGCTTCGCGTGTTACTCCCGGATACACACAGCTTGTGGTGAGACTTCGGAACGGTGTGGATGCCGTGAAGTTTGCAGACAGGTTGCGCCCTTCGCTGAAGAAAGAGACAGTGGTAGATGGGATGTTTGTGAAGAGGCTTACGGCATACAGTGATATTATATCGCAGCAGAAGAATCCCGACTTGTTAATATCCGTGTTGCTGGTAAGTGTATTTCTCTTTAATGTGTGTATCGGGGTGTTCGGCACTTTCTGGTTGCAGACACGTCGGCGCATGGAGGAGATTGGAGTAATGCGCTCGTTTGGTGCGTCAAGAAAAACTGTTTTTGCCATGCTTCTTGGGGAAGGATGGACGTTGGCTACCATGTCTTTTGTTGTAGCCTGTCTGATATGGCTTCATCTTACCCAGACTGTTGGAATAGCCGGGAGGACACACACTTGTCGGTTGTCTGTGGGCATAGAATCATACTGGGTGAATTCTTACGGTTGGCATATTGCCGTGGTGGCAGGAATTGTCTATGCCATATTCCTGTTAGTGGTTTGCATCGGTGTTTTCATCCCGGCATACTGTGCCTCGCGTGTGCATCCTGTAGATGCTTTGCGTGATAAACAATGAATGATGGATGGAGAGGGAGAAAGGTAAAAATAAATTTGTTAAGTTAAACGATAAGAGCTTTTAGAATTGTGGTTATTGTTCCGGACTCTTTCTCCGTCCATTCCTTGTCCGACTATATAGAAATAATATAAAAATGATATGATATGAAGAGTTTTTTCAGACAAGTGTTCGCGATGATTCGCGACAACAAGCTGTTTTCCGCTATCTATATTGTGGGAACAGCCGTGGCGATAGCCTTTACGATGGTGATGGTCATTGCCAATTACGTCAAGATTGCACCTGTATATCCGGAGACGAACAGGATGCGCACGATGTATCTTAATACTGCCGTATATGTGGATTCGGTCCATTCCAGTAGTTCGGGAGCAGGGTTCTCGCCTGAAGCGTTGAACGAATGGGGCTACCACCTGAAGAATGCGGAGATTGTGAGCGGAAATGTAAGGAGTATGGGAATGATAAGAACAGAAGGGGATATTCATGACTATCTTGTCAACATGATTTTTACAGATGTGAACTTCTTCAAGGTCTATCCTTTCCGTTTCAAGGAAGGTCGTCCGTTCACGCAAGAAGAGTTTGACGGAGGTGTTCGCGTGGCTGTCATTTCGGATGAACAGGCACGTAAGGTCTATGGAAGCGACAAAGGGGTTGTAGGCAGAACTCTGTTTGTCAATGCAGATACCATGCGCGTTGTCGGGGTTGTCGAATCTGCGAGTCCATTTACTTACCATTCTTATGCGCAAGTATATACTCCTTATTCTTTATGGATGTTCTGGTCGCAGCCGGAACAACTATATCAGGGAAGTTTGGCTATAACAATGGTCTTGCCCGATGCGAATGGAGAACAGGCATTGAGAGAGGAGATTGAGGATGTGGTGAGAAGACATAATTTGCAGAATGGAGAATGGCAGTTGAAACTCAACGGACAGCCTGTCAGTCATGTGCAGGACGCATTATTTAAAAAGGATTACTTTAATGATGACGGGGAGACGAATCCCATTGTTGATTTCATCAAGAAATATATGTTGATATTGGTTGTGCTGTTGGTGGTTCCGGCACTAAATCTCAGTGGCATGATTGCGCGTCGCATGGAAATTCGTATGGCAGAAATGGGAGTACGTAAGGCTTTTGGTGCTACTCGTGGCAGGTTGCTCCGGCAAATCATCAATGAAAATCTTCTGCTTACGTTGCTTGGCGGTGTGCTCGGGCTATTGTTGTCGTGGGTGGTGTTCTATGTTTTCCACACATGGATATTCGCACTGGTGGATGACAATTTCTGTCGTAATTCTAATATGGGCTTTTTGGATGCAGGACAGCTGAACATGTTGTCGTGGGAAATGTTCTTCTCGCCGTTCCTGTTCATTTGTGTACTTCTGTTCTGCATTGTTCTCAATCTGCTGTCGGCTCTTGTGCCGGCATGGCTGTCGCTCAGAAAACCTATTGTAAATTCCATGAATGTGAAAAGATAAAGAAAGGAGTGTATTATGTTCAAGTTAATAATGAAGCAACTTTGGAGCCGTAGAAAGAATAATGCGTGGCTGTTTGTCGAACTGGTGGTTGTGACCGTCGTGTCGTGGATTGTTCTCGATCCCGTAATCGTGTCTCTTTATGACAAGCATGTTCCGTTGGGATACGATGTGGAACGTCTGTGTGTGATAAACTTTGTGGATTTCGGTTGCAGTGAAGAAGAGAAGCGTGAAGCGGTAGAGCCTTTCAAAATTAAACTTATGCAGCGTAGCGATGTGGAGAATGTTTGTTTGCTTACCAGTAACTATCCGGATCCCCAACAAAATAATGGCTCCCGGGGAGCGATTTCCGAAGGTGTTGCCTATTCTAATTTTCAGATTATGGAAGGAGAACCCACATTACAGATGTATGGAGTCCGTGTCGTGTCGGGAAATCTTACTATTGAAGATATAGAGAACGGGAATTGGCCGGGGCGTAGTAAAGTCATGACTGCAAGTCTGGCGCGTCGCTACTTCGGAACAGAACAGGCTGCAGGAAGAGAGATTTCCACTTATACAGTTGCAGCCGTGGTGTCCGATATTCGGATGCGTAGTAGTAGTGTCAATGCTGATGTAATGATTGAGAGGCAGTCTCATTATCGTTCGACTTTTAGACTGCTTGTGCGGTTGAAGCCGGGTGTGGTGCCGCAGCGTTTCAGTGAAGAGGTCTATGAGTGGGCGGTGAAGGAACTGCGGACAGATAAGTTGCATGTGCAGAATGTAATCGCGTATGAAGATGCAGCGGAAAAGCTGAACGGGTATAACGGCTATACCAATACGGTGCGTATGAATACAGCTTTTGCCGTGTTCTTCCTGTTTAATCTGTGCATAGGGGTGGTGTGTACATTCTGGCTTCAGACCAAGCAGAGATATGAAGAAGTGGGAATCATGCGCTCTTTCGGTGCCACCGGGCGGCGGATTGTTATGCAGATTATGATGGAAGGCTTCTTGCTGACGACTGCGGCTGTTATGGTGGGATGTCTGGCATATCTGCAATATGTGCGGAACGAAAGTCTATACTTGGGGCGCGATTTGATAAATCCGAGGATGGACTGGGTAGGTGATTTTGGCATACACTTCTTGGTGGTGTCGTTTATCGTCTATCTGATAATGCTCATTGTGGTTGGCATAGGCATTTATATTCCTGCACACGGAATAAGCTGTGTGGCTCCGGTAGATGCTTTGCGAAGCGATGAATAGTACAATGAGCAGTGATAAATATTTGATTAAAGTTTCGTAAGTTGAACTTGCTCACAAAAAGAAAATATCTATGCAGAGAAGAGTTGAAAACCGTGCGCTGAAATCTCAAATCAGCAGTGTTGATTTTATAATCAGCAGTGCAGTTTACAAAATCAGCAGTGTAGTTTTTATAATCAGCAGTGCTGATTTGAGAATTTAGTGCACTGTTTTCGATTCCTCACTGCAAATACAATATGTTTTCAAGGCATTGTCAGTGCATATAGAGTATAGTATGCTTTCGTCGGTACAGGCAAATAGATTGCTTTAGACCACAGTCGAGAAAGTTGTAATTTGTCTTGTAAAATAGGATAGAATGCTATTCTATATCAGGGAGTTAATACTTGCGAAACTTGAATATTCTAATTAATAATTAAGAAATAAACAATAAAAAACAGAGATTATGGAAACAACAATTAAACTTACAGGTATTAATAAGATTTACCGTACAGACGAAATCGAGACACAGGCATTGGAAAATGTAAACATGACAGTCGGCAAAGGAGAGTTCCTGAGCATTATGGGGCCTTCGGGATGCGGAAAATCCACCTTGCTCAATATCATCGGATTGCTTGACAATCCGACGAGCGGAACAATAGAGTTGTGTGGCACTGTCATTGATCCTAAGATGAGCGATAAGGCTCTTGCCGGATTCCGTAACAAGACACTTGGATTTGTGTTCCAGTCTTTCCATCTCATCGGTTCGCTCAATGTGCTTGACAATGTGGAATTGCCGTTGCTTTATCGCGGTGTGGGTGCATCGGAGCGTACTCGCCGTGCCAAGGAAGTTATAGAAAGGGTAGGTCTGAGTCATCGTATGAAGCACACTCCGGTGCAGCTTTCCGGTGGTCAGTGCCAGCGTGTGGCTATTGCACGTGCCATAATAGGTAATCCGGAAATCATACTTGCCGATGAGCCTACCGGTAATCTTGATTCCAGAATGGGTGCTGAGATTATGGAACTGCTTCACAGGCTGAATCGTGAAGATGGACGCACAATTGTCATGGTTACTCATAATGAGGCTCAGGCGAAACAGACAGACCGCACCCTGAGATTCCTCGACGGACGGCAGATAGGGTGACTATGAATGTTCCGTTGAATTTGAAGTCCGGACATTTGTTTGGTCTGGGATTCAGCCGGAGAAGGTGGCTGTGTCTGTTTGCTTTGTTGTATTGCGGATTTGTCTGCGTTGTAACTTCATCGGCGCAGCGTAGGCTGACCCTTGATGATGCCATCATGCTGGCAAGAAAACAAAGTGTGGAGGCGGAAGTGGCACTTGGCGAATTGAAATCGGCATACTGGGAATACCGCACTTATCGTGCCAATCTGTTGCCGGAGGTAAGTCTTGGGGCGAATATTCCTTCGTATAATAAAAGTTACAGTTCGTACCAACGTGAAGACGGAAGCTATTCCTTCGTGAGAAATGACAATATCGGCATTGATGGAAACCTGTCTCTGACACAGAACCTGTGGTTCACAGGAGGTTCGCTTTCGTTGCGTTCCTCTCTTGACTTTACACGCAATATTGGTCGCGGAAACGAGAATCAGTATATGAGTGTGCCTGTGGTACTGACGTTGAGTCAGCCTGTGTTTGCTGCAAACACGTTCAAATGGGACCGCCGTATAGAACCTCTTCGTTACAAGGAGGCAAAAGCTTCTTTTCTTTCTTCGACGGAGAATGTGGCACTTACGGCAATCACTTATTTCTTCAACTTGCTTCTGGCGGAGGAGAATGTAGGTATTTCAGGGCAGAATCTCCGGAATGCAGAAAAACTGTATGAAGTGGCGCAAGCAAAGCGTCGCATGGGGCAAATCAGCGAGAACGATGTGTTGCAGTTGCGTCTGAACATGCTCAATGCACAGTCTGCACTCACTGAGAATGAAAGTTCCCTGAAAAGTGCCATGTTTGCCCTGCGCTCTTTTTTGGCTCTTGGCGAGAACGAGGAGGTGGAGCTTGTCGTGCCGGATTCTGTTCCTTCCGTACTCATGAATTATGATGATGTGCTGTCGAAAGCGTTGGAGAACAATGCTTTTGCCCATAACATACGGCGCCGTCAGCTTGAAGCGGATTATGCTGTGGCACGTGCGAAAGGTAATTTGAGAGAGATGACTCTTTATGCACAGATTGGCTACACGGGGACAGACCGCGACATTCATGGGGCTTATTCCACATTGAAAGACAATCAAGTGGTTGAGGTCGGTCTTCGTATTCCTATCCTTGACTGGGGAAAACGCAAAGGACGGGTGAAAGTGGCTCAGAGCAATCGTCGTGTTACGGAAAGCCGTTTGCGGCAGGAGTCAATGAACTTCAATCAGAATCTGTTTATTCTGACGGAACAGTTTAATAACCAATTGCGCCAGTTGCGCATTGCTGAAGAAGCCGATGAGATAGCACGTAAAAGGTACGAAACCAATGTAGAGACATTTATGATTGGTAAAATCAGTACGCTTGACCTCAATGATGCACAGACTGCAAAAGACGAGGCAAGACGCAAACGTGTCAGTGAACTTTATAGTTATTGGCGATATTACTACCAGTTGCGCAGCCTTACCCTTTGGGACTTTGCTGCCGGCACAGGTATTGACGCGGATTTTGTGGAAATAGTGAAAAATTGAAAGAAACGAAGATGTTATGCAACAGATAAAGCAGGCATTTGCCATGATGCGTGAGGAGAGAAGTTTTACAGCCATTTATATTACAGTTACGGCGATAGCCATTGCTTTTACAATGGTTATGGCAACCTGTTATTATATTCAGATAGCTCCTGTATATCCGGAGGTGAACCGGGCAAGGACATTATATATGGGATATTCGGATTTCTATTCTGAGAAACAGAACCGTGTAGTCCATGCAACGGGGTTCTCCCCGAAAGCAATTGAACGATGCTTCTCACAACTGGAGAATGTAGAGGCTGTAGCTTGGGTGTCCAATATAGCCTCTCAATGCTATATCATGCGTGAAGATATGCGTGGAGAAAAATTGGTGTGGAGGAAATATACGAATCCGGATTTCTTCAAAGTGTATCAGTTTGATTTTGTCTGTGGTAAACCGTTCACTCAGGCAGATGTGGATAGCAGGATATGTACGGCGGTGATAAGCGATGGACTTGCACGGTATGTTTTCGGTACGGATCATGATGTGGTTGGCAAGATGCTGGCTATCGATGGTATTTCCTATCGTGTTTGTGGAGTGGTGAGAGAGGCGAGTACATTGACAGAGCGTTCGTATGCACAGATATATTTCCCTTATACTTTGGACAGGCCTTCCTTTGGGGATGATGAGGATGTGCTGTATCGAGGTGGATTCCGCATGGCATTCCTTGTGAACTCTGCAGAACAGGAAGCTGCTTTGTGTGAAGAACTTGCTGAACATGCTCGTCAATATCATGTTTATATGGAAAGTTCCGGACATGGCGACTGGGTGTGGAATCAACTGGGATATCCGCTTATACACTGGAAGAGCACTTTTGTAAGTTATCCGTTTGAAACAGGTGGACTTTATCATGTCATATTCAATGTATTTACTTTATTTCTGCTTTATTTGTTTGTACCGGCTCTCAACCTTAGCGGAATGATATCCGGACGGATGAATATGCGTCTTGCGGAAATGGGGATAAGAAAAGCTTTCGGTGCACGGCAGGGCACATTGTTGAAACAGGTGGTCACGGAAAATCTCGTACTGACCACAATTGGAGGATGTATGGGGCTGCTGCTCTCATGGATGTTCATTGTGCTGTTTCGCGGATGGGTGTTCAGTGTCTTCTTTGACTCTTATGATTCCCGAAGGATGGTGGAGCTTCCCGACCTGTCGGCAGAAATGCTTTTTTCACCTCTGTTGTTCATTGTGGCATTCCTTTTTTGCGCCATACTCAATGTGATGGCGGCTCTTATACCTGCATGGCTTTCACTTCGTAAGCCTATTGTTGCTTCAATGAATGAAAGAAGATGAAAGATAAATGATGGAAATATCTCAAACACCCATAACCAAGATTTAACTACTTGTCTATATTAATATAAAAATGAATATGATAATAAAGTTTATGTCCGAATATATTCCTTTCCAAATGAATCCTGGACTCATTTGGAAAGGGATCTGGGCGCGTCGCTATCAGAATATTTGGTTGCTTGCCGAGCTTGTAATAGTCGCATACTGTTCATGGAGTGTGCTTGATCCTGCCATTGTCTTTTTCCATGACAAACATTTTGTGCCGCTTGGATATGATGCGGACAGGCTTTGTCTGGTTGATTTGGGGACAAAAGACAGCGAATTTTCGGAAAACTATTATGCTTCAGGGCAGATGTGGGGAGATATTGTGAGAGTCGCTGATAAATTCCGCGCCTTGGAAGAAGTGGAGAATGTTTGTATTGCAGAAGGGAGGTCTTATTTTAATGGAGAAGGTGTGGCAGACTACAATGTGGGAGTATATGGCGACACACAGGATTTCCAGAATGTGCATGGATTGGCTTTCACTCGCGGAACACATTTCTTTGAGACGTTTGGCATTCATCCTGTCTATGGCGGTCTGTCGCAGGAAGACTTGTCGGAGGGCAGATTCGGTGCTGATGCGGTGGTTGTTACACGCAGTCTTGCCATGTCACTTTTTGGCGCGGAAGATGCTGTAGGTAAGATTATGGCTGTAAGATTAGGCGACGACACCCTTTCTGCACGTGTAGCGGGAGTGGTCGAGAATGTGCGTCCGTTTAGTTTTGAACGCTATTCAAATGTGTTCTTTCGTGTCCTTCCAGACGATATAAGCGGGAGAACCTCAGATGCAAAGCTTGTTCTGAGGTTGAAAGATGGGGTAGAGCCTTCTAAATTTGTTTCCGATTATCGTCCGAGGATTTATACAGAGTTTGGCTCCGGCCCTTTTGTGGCACGTTCCGTGAATAGTTATTCTTTTGTGATAGACGAGTGTGAAAAACTGATGGGGCTTTCAAGTTCATATCATCAGCTCCTGACTTCGTCAATGCGTCACCCCAATTAAGAATCGCTGTGAGAAAGGTCAA
>X363_Desmarests_Spiny_Pocket_Mouse__coassemble_913_pt1 | contig 13468 bp, 8 predicted proteins | sample X363_Desmarests_Spiny_Pocket_Mouse__metabat2_low_PE_006 | metagenome-assembled genome bin X363_Desmarests_Spiny_Pocket_Mouse
GCGTTTTTGTGAATTTTGTATTTATTTGATTATTAATGTGTTATGTTTGCATTGAATTTTTTATCTTTTCGTCGTCGGCAAAAAATCGGTTCAAGTGTTAAATTTTTATTTTGGGCGAAAATAACATTTTGTCAAATTGAAAATGTCGATTTTAGCGTGTTTTTTTCTGTATTATAACAAACGAACCGATAGAAGGACCTTGCGTCAGAACAAAGGAGTTCACTTTGAAGGAGAGTCTTTTATTCTCGAAAATGATTGTAAAAAAGATTAAAGTAAGTGTCGATTATCTTTAACAGCTGAATCCGAGAAATAATTTGTAATACTTATTATTTAACGTCACTAAACTGTAAAGTTGTTTTTACCGAAGTTGTTTCTACTTTTGTGAATTAGTAGAAACAACTTCATTAGTAGAAACAACTTCACCATTACCCAACAGACATTTCAAATAAAATCCTATTATTTCTTAATAAAAACCTGATTATGCCAACATTACATAGATGCCCAATATTGTTTAACCACAAAAGATAAAAGATTTTGGTTATAAATAACTATTGCCGACTCAGACAAAGGGTTGTAACTTTGCGCTGTCAAATTTATCAAAGAATATTTTATGAACACAAAAAAATTAATGATTTCAACCCTAACATTATTTGCCATTACGGCCTGTACAAAATCAACCAATGAGATAAAAGGAGAGAAATATGTTCCAGCCTTCCATCTTCAGAATTGTAATTTAGAGTTAGGAAACGTCCATTTCACTAAAATGGTTAACGATGCAGACAAGGAGATAAGCGAAACGGAGGGAGTAATACATTTTACAGCTCCGGAGGGAACTGACTTTTTCATAGACCCCAATGAGGGAAAGTTAACAAAAGCCACTGCGAAAATTTTGTTGACAGAGATTGACAATTCTAAGCCGTTCACATTCACAGCCCGGTTGAAACCGGGATTCACGGAATACGGTCTGTATAACGCAGCGGATCTCGTGGTCATGGCAAACGATACATTATGGCAGAAATTTTGCTTTGAACAAGATGAGCGTGGTAAACACCGTGTAGTAACAGTACGTACTGTTGGTACATCGGATGATAATAATCATGAAGTTATCAACCAAGATCATATCTACTACAAAATATCATCCGACACGTACACTATAGCCAATTATTATTCACTTGATGGCAAACAATGGCAAATGGTACGTTTGTACAAGAACAACTATCCTCTGCAACTTTATGTGGGAATATGCTCACAGTCTCCTACCAAAGGTGAATGTATAAGTGAATTTAGCGAGTTATCGCTCTCTACCAACAACGTAGGAGATTTCCGTTTAGGAGAGTAAGCCCATTGCCCTCGCCACCCTACATGCTTCAATGGCATTATACACTTTCAACTTTTGTAGGATGTTCTGGCGATGTCTGTTAACAGTATTAATACTGATATATAAACGGTTAGCAATTTCTTTACTCAAACAGCCATTACTAATAAGCTGTAAAACCTCTTTTTCACGAGAAGAAAGGATATCCTCATAATCATTATTCATCAATACGTGGCACTCACCAGTGTACGTATTGATGATTTTTGCCGTATGTGGACTGTCATTGCATAATGTATATACACACATATTCAACCAATAGCAGCCTTCCGGTGTTCCCGCCAATGGGAACATCCTATGCTGAATTTGATACCATCTTCCCATAGTATCATGCATACGGATGAAGTCACCCAAAACATAGTTTTTTCTTTCGTCCGGAGTCATCGACTGTGTATAATGTATAAAGGCAAGTTCATGTGCATGTCGATGTGTCAAGTCTTCTGCATTTGCTCTACTAAAAACAAAATCCTCGTACAGTGAAGGTATTACAGCTTTACGCTCCTCTAAAGACAACCCGAGTACATCCGCTAAACCTCCATAAAAGCAATAGCTGCAATTCTCGATAGAATTACCCATTGACACAATAGCATTTTCTGCCTTGGCATACGATTGAGCAACATAAAGGCATTCTTCCAGTATGCTTTCGTCTGCTGTCCCCATGAAAGTTTGGGACAGATATATTTTATTAATGGGTTCAAAGTTCTTATCCATATCCAACTATTATCGCTAACCAATAAAACTTTTGAGAACCATATTTTGTTATAGTCACAAAAGTGCATTTACAAACTTTTTTAATTAAAGTGGAGAAAATCTGTAAATGCACCTATAAAAAATTTAATCAGATTTGGAGGTTGTTGTTTACGAATCAGAAACATCCTCATAAACAACAATCTGTGAATCTAATTATTCCAGCAGAATAGCCGTTGCCGTGTTGTTGTCCATTTGTGGCATAGTCCATCCTGCACAGGCATGGGTATATGTCGGATCGCATATCACATATTTGTCGTTTTCAACCATAATACAGTCTCCATCGACAGATTCATCGAAATGTACAGCTGTGGCAAGATGTCCCGGATAATACACCAACGCAACCCGCATTCCTAAAAGGTCGCGGACAAGACGTGAGAAAAGTATGGAGCGATCTTCGCAGTCGCTGTAAGGATAGAAGAGAGTCTCGTCGGCGAAGAATGCACGGTCTTCTCCCCACACTTCGTCATCGAGTTTATAGACGAACCCCGTCTGCACAAAATTAAGCAGCTTGTTCACTGCCTCCAACTGTGTGCATCCCTCCAGTTGTTTGTGCAGTGTGGGATAAATGGCTGCACGTGCATGGCTGCTCATAGGTGTGTTGGCATACATCACCCAACGCGTCATGAAATTCTCTTCCCCTTCAGGAGATGGATAGGAATTGTAGAAGTCTATCAGATTTTTGTTTTCATCGACCTCGACTGTCAGCTCCGGATAGCGGTACGACTGTATGCTCCGGCTGTCTGTAGGTTTCATGTTAAAGCGTTGTTCCGTCCACACAAGCAATGAAAGCTCCTGCTCTTTTGGATATGCTACGTTACATATATCCATGTAGTTGTTCTCACATTTCTGTAGCGGATAGAAGAATGCATCTTCAATGATGTAGTATTGGAAGTTATTGTAGAGGCGGTTCTTTGTGCCATAGAGCATATACAACTTGTCATCGACAGTGGCAAGTCGCATCTTGTAACCAGACTGGCAATATATATAGGCAGTCAGCATTGTAGCTTCGTTGGTTCCTTCACCGCAAAATGTCTCTGACAATGATTTCAACATTTGCAGGTATGCCCAGTCGCAGAGCTGTCCGGCATCGCGCAACGTAAGGCAGTCTTTTATGGCATTGCTGAAACGTGCGTCCGAGAGTGTGAGCCATGTGTCGGCGATAGTGTTCGCTTGGCAGTCTTTCAAGATGAACTTGTTTGACTTTCCCAAACGGACTTTGCACTTGGTTCCGTAGAAATAGAACTCAGTCCATTCGTATCCGATGTTGCTCTCATGTCCGCTCTCGGAACCGGCAATCTTAAGAGAGGTGATGGCATCCTTGTTAAACTCAATGTCTTTTCTTGCTTCCGGCATATCGTCCAGTAGGAACGGCTTCTCTTCTGGTATCTTGAAGATAGGACTTGGCTGTGCTCGTTTGGATGGCTTGCGAACCACCTTGGCAACTTTGTAGGCGGCAGTGGTTACTCGCTGTGTGGTATCTGCCACAGGAATCACGCGTATCTTGTTCATCTGCGGCTTCTCAACAGGAGATTCCGCATTATATTGTTTCCATGCCTCACGTACAAACTCTGCATATTTCTTGTTGCAGTCCATACGGAACTTTCTATATACGTTATTTACGCTATCTACAAAACCGGAATAATCGTTCATCCCGAAGCTGTCGTGAAGGTCTTTGCCGGAATTTAGCAAATCCTGCAAACTGTTTGTCTTTTGCTCCAATGAGTCTGTCTGGAGCAGATTCGTATGATGTGCTTCTATGTTTGTCGAAAGAAAAGCGGAAAGCATAAAAGCAATAGCCGATATTTTCATTGTGTTAAGTTTTTGATGTTTGTAATTGGGAAATATGTCCTCTTTTATTCTATATCTCCAAATAAATTTTGGGAATATGGAACAAATCTTTGAATATTTACTCTCTTGGCATAAACAGATTGTTTGCCTACAAGCCTTGGAGTCTATAGGCAAACAATCTTCTTTGTGTATTGTGAGTTTGGGAAGTACTGGACCTTTCCCATTTTGAGTCCTGTAATATTTTCTTTTTTTATTCCAATAATATTACTGTGGCTCCGCTATTGTCCATGTTTGGCATTGTTCTGCCGACAGCAGCACCAATAAATGTTGGGTCGCAGACTGTATATTTCGTATTTTCAAGTGTGATGTAATCCCCATTTACATCTTCGTCGAAATGGACAGCTGTGGCAAGATGTCCCGGATAATATACAAGAAGCACTTTCATACCGAGAAGATCGCGCACGAGACGAGAGAACAGAATAGAGCGGTCTTCGCAATCGCAGTATGGATAATACAGGGTTTCATCAGCAAAGAACGCGCGGTCGTGCCCCCATACCACATCGTCATACTCATAGACAAATCCTGTCTGTACGAAGTTGAGTATTCTGTTTACTGCATCGAGTTGCGTCTTACCCTTCAGTTTCTCTTTGAGCACAGGATAAATCATTTCCACAGACTGAGTACTCAATGGAGTGTTTGCATAAATAGACCAACGCGTCATAAGGTCATCGCTGCTCTGTGCAAAAGGCGGATAAGCATCATAGAAATCAATCAAGTTCTTGTTGGATTTCGTTTCTACTTTTATGTCCGGATAGCGTTGTGACACAATGGTTCGCGTGTCTGTTGCCGCCATTTTGAACTTTTGTTCCTTGGTGATAAGCATAGTCATCGGACTTTCCTTCTGGAATGGCTTGTCAAACACAGCAAGTTCACCGAAAATGCTGACAGAATTGGCATCTCCGTCAAAAATGTAGAAATGTTCTTTTCCTATGACATAGTAAGGTCTGTCATACATCAGTGCGTTGGACGCAAACAGCAAATACAGTTTGTTGTTACTTGATGCAAGGCGCATCTTATATCCAGACTGTGTGTAGATATAAGCTGTCATAAGAGTAGATTCATTAGTTCCTTCACCACAGAAAGTATCACTGATGGCTTTTAACATGTTCAGGTATGCCCAGTCGCATAACTGACCGGCATCGCGGAGTGCGAGACAGTCTTTCAGCGTGTTGCTGAAACGTGTGCGCGACAATTTCATCCATGCATCCGCTACGGTTTTTTCTTTGCAGTCGCGAAGTGTAAATCGGTTTTCTTCTCCAAGACGTACTTTGTGTGTGCCGCCATAGAAGTTGAATTTGATAAACTCATACTCTGGCTCTTCCACTGGAATCTCCGGCAGAGTTTCAGGAATTGTCAGTATGGCTTGCAACGCTTTTATTCCCTTGAGTTGCATCTTGAGGTCTTTGCCGGCATTCTTCCGCAGACCGTCTTCTATAAATGGAAGTATATCTATAAGGTCTCTGTGGTCGAGCGTGTCGAGAGGTATATTTTGTGGAGTCAATACTGCAATCAAGGCTTTGATGGTGTCAATTGATGATTTTGACTTGTCATCGCCGACTCCGCGTATGCTGTAGTCCAACTGCGGCAGAATATCTATGAGGTCGTCGTGATTAAGGGTATCAAGAGGTATATTCTGCGGCTTCAAAAGCGCCAATAACGACTTTATCGAATCCAGATGCGCATTGATTTCATTCTTAGGGCGAAGAATTCCTTTATCTATATATGGAATAAAGGGCGGTTCTTCTGGAATTACACAGATTGGTTGCGGCTGTTCTATAGGGTCGGTCTTCTTGATGATGTTTTTTATCGTGACAGGCTTCGTTTCTATAGGCTTGTCTTTGTCTTTTTCAGGAAAAGTCTTGACCGGGATTTTCTTCTCTTCCGGAATTTTTATAGGCTCTTCACCTTTATAGGTTTTCCATGCTTGACGCATGAAATTTGCATAATCTTCATTGCATTTCCTGCGGAACTCTACATATTCCCGCTCTGCATTACTTTTGAATTGTTCATACTTCTGCCGGAAAGGGTTATTGTTCTGTGCCACGACATTCTGTGCCGCACATGCAATTACAGCAGATATTATTATGCTTTTCTTCATATAGACAACTTATTAAGTACAATGTAATGTATGAATGCTTGTATCTTTTTTCAATACAAACATTCATACATTGATTAATTCTTTTTCTTTATGACAATCTCCCTAATATCCACACTCATGCTTTTATCACGTTTGCGGCAATCGAAAAGCCATTTTTGGAAATCCTCCATGCTTAACTGACGTGGCAGGGTTACAGAGGATTGCTTTTCATCCTTTTTGTTTGGATTGTAGTCGAGTGCCTTCGTAAACATATTCGGAGAGAACAATACATATATGCGGTTCATGTCCGTCTCGCCTCTGCAAGTAAGAAAGTACTCATCCGTAATATTTCTTAGTTCTTTCGAGGCTGATTTAATATTGAAAAATGTATATTCTTCTCCATGTTTTACAGGCTGCTTTCCGTCCTCATCTCCAGCGTATGGCAAAAGACAATAAGCATCATTTTCATCTACAAGATATACAGCAAGAAATCCGTCTGTGGGCGATAAGAAGTTCAGATATATACATTCGCCGGCAGTGAATAAGTCTGATTCATAGTCTTTGTTTGCCGTGAATATATCTGCTGTTTCTTTTGCTTGTGCTTTGCTTATTACACGGTTGCGCAACAACTGGGCTTTATATTTGATGGGAGCAGAGGTAATCTCCCTTGCCACACCTACCACTTTTGCCGTGATGGTTATTTCTCCATCTGCAAAAACCGGAGAGGAGAAAGTCTCTTCTTTAGTCCCAATCCACTCGCCTTTCAGGTCGTTTCCGCCGAATATAAGCATTTTAGACTCTCCTATTCCATTTTCGTCAACCATGTTATGGAAAACAGAACGAGTCAGCGAAGAACCGAATTCAGTTTCTATTGCCAGAATCTTTGCGTTCTCAGAAGCTATTCGTTTGGCTTCTGCTATAGAAACAGTTTCAGGTCCGCGATAGGTATATTCTCCATGTACAGTGGCTTCTCTTTGACTGAATACAGCCAAAGAGAAGACCAACATGAATACGAGTGTTATTAATAAACGCATTTCAAATATTATAAATATTACTCTTCAGCGTTCCATATAGGCTGATTGTTGAGACGGTCACGAAGCTCACTGCTTTCATTTCCCAATTCTCTCATCATCACATTTTTCACATTCTGCTTAGCCTGTGCACCGCTGTATGCGAAACGCAATGTCACCTCATAGTTCTTGTTCGGAAGTACACGAGACATTTGCAACACTGGACGTGGGGCTGTTATAGTCTGAGAAATCAATGCTTTGCTTGCAGTTACAGTCTTTACCATTGCCGCAGCATCGTCCGGAGCTATTTGCTGAGTGGAAGCGGTGTTTTCAATCAATGCTGTTATTTCACTCTGGATATTAGAAGCAAGATCTTCCTTTGCAAGGTGGTCAGCCTGTATTCTTGCCGCACTTTCTATCGTACTTACAGCTGTTGCCTCTCCCATGATGTAACGTGGATAAAGGTTTTCATCATATTCAAACTGCATCTTGTATGCAATATCAAGCTGCTTCTCCAGCGGAAGAGCACCAGCAATTGGTCTCCATCCCTGTTTTGCGAGACGTTTAGCCTCTTTTCTTGCATCTTTTGAAGCTTTTTCTTCAAGAGCCTTTCTTGAATACTTCATGAGTTCCTTACGTTCTTTTGCTATCTGTTTTGCGGATTTTTCTTGTGCAAAAGTTGTACTACCGGCGATGAGCAATGCTATCGCAATTAAAAATAGCTTTTTCATATCAATCAATTTTATTAGTAAAATATTTCCATTTTTCTCTGAACCCTACAACTGCGCCCCTCTTTATGTTGACTTTGCAAATGTAAATAAATGTTCGGCAAAAAAGAAAGCAAAAGTAAAAAAACTTTCATAAAAAGTTGTTTATCAATACTTGGTGTGCAGATACGGTTGATTTACATACCGAGTATTTGCTGTTCTCGCCAAACGTTGCACATTGCACTACTTCTTACGGAAGAAAGAGCGACACTTTCTTGAAGATTACTTTTCCCTGTCCAGTCTCCATTTTCCCCACACATCCTCTATTGCAGTGGAAGATGTGATGGTCGGGGTCTGCGACATGTTGTTAATATCTAAGCTGTTCCGTGAAACTTCCTTCTTTATATAATCGGCAAGTTCTTTGTAGGAAGCACTGCCTTTCGTTTCTTTCAGTTTCTTCAACAAGAAATAGGTGAACATTCCATGTTTTTGTGCTTTGAACGGATAAGCAGTTTCATCTCCGGTACAAGCCGTGAATATCACCATGTTTCCACTGGCTACGGCAGGTCTTGATTTAATGGCCACTCCACGTGCGGCTGTATCCATCATGGCACCGTCGCGTTTTGCTCCACTGAAACATGCGTCGATAAATACGGTGACTGACTGCGACGGATATTTACATAACTGTGCATAGATGTCTGACAGCTTACGGCATGAGCGCAGTGTTCTCGGGGATGCGTCTGTCGGTAAAATATAAGCTTCCCCTGTGGACGGGTCTGGAAGACCGTGTCCTGAGTAATATACGATTACACGAGCATCACCGTTACGTGATTTGATGAAACTCTCCACATTATAAAGTTTATCATCAATATCTCCACCTGTGGCATTGTCCTGCATATATATATTCTTTCCGGGAATGCCCAGTATTTGCATACAGTAGTTGTAGAACGAATTACCGTCATTCTTTGCAAACTCCACATTCTCCGTGTTTTTGTACTCCTCGTTGCAGATGATGAGAGCGCAGGTATTTTCATTCAAATTTTTATTCTTGATTTTGTCAAGCCCCAAATCCACATCCGATTCGCCTATGGTTACGACTTTAGTCACGTCATTCTTAGATACAAGCTTGCCGTCTCCGATAAGCTTTCCCATGTCGTCTGCACTAAAGTCGTCAAACTGCACTGTGACTTTTGTCTGTTCATAGCTCAAATCCTTTCTTGCATCATAGAAATACGAAGTGCCGTCGCCTTGTATGAATATAAGTTCCGAAAGTACCATGTTTCCGTCTTTGTCGATGGCAAACTTAGGATTCTCAGTTCTGACACTATTCCATTGCTTCTGGAAATTCTTGGCTTTATCTTCTTCACGTGGCACTTGCAAATATATGGCCCCTTGGCGGGTCTGAATTTTATAAGTTCCATGATCTGCATCGTATGGTTTCAGCGTCATGTTTTCTGTGTCAAACCTACCGCTGTATCGTGCGATAAAATCGGCTTCCGCCCTTTTCCTTAATTCCAAAGCTTTTGCAATACGTGATTCGCTGTTTACACGCTTTGTATATTCTTCTGTTGTTTCATACGGGTCTTTTTGTGCCCATTTATCCAATTCTTCATTGATGGAAGCGAGTGCCCAGTCGTTGAAGTTTGGAATTTCATTGTCATTGGGATTAGGAGAAGGTATGATTGGACCATTGGACTTAATCATTTTTCTAATTTCTTTTGCTGCCTCCCGATTCCCTGTTTGGTCGTAGGCATCTGCTAATGCCATGCCGTATGTCTCGTTTGATGGAACTTGTTGTAGAATTTTCTTCAATAGAGGGATTGCCGTATAATATGCTTTTGTCGCTTCATCCCGTAAGCGTTTTAGTTCTGCACCGTCCGTTTGTGTGTTGCTTTCATTTATTAAGGTGCTTCCTATGTTGTAATAGCAAAAAGCCAGCTTCTCTATAAACAAGGCATTATCGGGGTCGTCTGTTTGTAAACTTTTGTATATATCTACAGCCTCCTGAAACTTTCCATCAATTTCAAGATAATTGGCTTTTGAAAAAAGAAGTTCACGGTCGTTAGGTGATATGGTCAGTGCATGTTCAAGCAGCTCCTTCGCTTTGTCTATGTTCTTTTTCCAGTAGTGGTAGTTTATGGAATTGCGCAGCAAGTCCATGTTGTCCGGATAGTTCATCAGTCCTTCTTCCAGCACACGTTCCTCATAGTCGTATCTTTCGAGTTTGTCAAGCGAAACGGCAAGGTATGTGTAACATGTCTCCTGCCGATGCTTTTCGCCGAGGTCAAGATACTCTTGGAAATAAGTGACGGCTTCTTCAAGTTCGCGTGCATTGTAGGCTTCTGTGGCGGCAAAGAGCACCAAAGACGGATAGTTGTTGCTACGCATGAACTTGTCGCCCTCGAATATCGGGAGCATCGGTATGTTGAGAAAACATTTTATATATTCGTATGCCAATGCGTTTTTGCCTGCTTGGGAATAATAAACACCGGCTTCTTCCATGAAAGGGCGCATTTTGCGTATTTTCTCTTTGATAACCGTTAAGCGCTCTTCGTCTGCCGTGTCTATACTCTTTACATAGTTCATGAATGATTCCAGCAGTGTGTCGTACATCAGTGGCTTTTCGACAGCCGGATTTACAGACATAGTAAAGAAACGCTGGAACAGTTCTTCTGCATGCACATACACAGAGTCTTCCGGAGATATGTCGGATATTCTTTCTTCTGCCATGTTTTCCTGTGTGGATTTCATGTCGGTTGTTACAAGATTCTGTGCAGAAATCCCCATTGAGACAACACTCAGAACTGCAATAAAAATAGTCCGTTTCATTTTGTCTTCTTGTTAATTTTACTTATGAACTTCGGTATTTGAAAATAAATAAAAATGAAACTTGATTCTTCAAGTGTAGCTTTTTCAAGGTTTTCGGGCATTTAGATACAGGCTTTCGAATACATTTGATGCAATTGTTTCCGGAATTTCTGTAACTAAAAGCCGTTCACCTTGCAACCCGGTTTTACCGAGGTCGTTTTTATAACACAAATAATCCCCTGATAGAAAGGAGAGACCCATCGTCCCCTTTCTCCCGAAAGAGGACGACAGGCATAATTAAAATGGTTGAACATTATCAGAATGCATCATAGAAGAGGAAATCTACCATTACACGGCGGTGTTGTGAACCTACCTGTGGAGACACCTCGATGTTGTATTCGTCTGTTGTCTTCATGTTGCTGAGTCCTTTCACATTCTTGTAGATATAGTCTCTTACACTTGTTGCACGAACCAGAGACAACTGTTCGTTATCTGTAATTCCACCTTGCTTTGTTACGGAGATTGACTTCTTGTTGCCTCCTACGTTCACTTGTCTGTTCTTTATATCTCCGTATTTTCCGTTATACTTTATCACACCGTTGATAGGCATGCCATCTGCCGTACCTGTGAAAGATATGCGACAGGCTTTGCCTTCCTTTATATATTGTGCGAAATCGCTTTCGAAAGCTTTCTTTATGATGTTGAGCATAGCCACGGAAGCCTTAGATTCGCTTGCATCATATTTACCCGGTGCAAAGTCATCAGAGACACTAAAATCATCCTTCACAGAATATTTGTAGCTGACCTTGTAGTCCAGAATGTCTTTTCCTGTGGCATCCTTGTCCGGTACGACAGCTGTAGATACGGAGATAACCGTATTATCAGTCAAGATATTCTGGTCTTTAGCTTCCTGCACTGCATTGGTCGTAATCTGCTGTAACTTTACGTCGTTGGCAATCGACTGTCTTGCTACGTCAAGAGGGAGATAGCCGTCAGAAGTAAGAAGGTTTGCGTTCTTACGTTCAAGATTGTTATATACGTATGTCTTTGAGTTGTTGCCATTGAGAACCTCCGTATATAACACCTCAAACCTGTCGTCTTTGTTCAGTCCATATACAGTATTCTTGAATGTCATGTCGTCTGCACTCTTGAATGCCCCTACTTCATTTCGTGGCACATTCAGTACGATGGAAGGCATTGTGCTGAAATCTACGGAAAGAAGTTCCTTTCCTGAGTGATATTTTCCGAGAGACACCATAGACTCGCCTATCTTGTTGCCAGCCATGTCTGTGGAGATTTCTTTTTCATATTGCAGACGGAGCGAAGCGAGCTTGTCATCCCCAGTACGGAGCAGGTAGTCCTCCTTAGATTCACCCTTCAGACGCTTCATCCAAGTACTGATGCGGTTACGCACTCCGGCTTGCATCTGATCATAGAGAGACATCGGTTTTGTCTCTTCCGGTTCTACGTAATCCGGTTTTTTGGAATAGCCGAAATTATAAGCGAGTCCGAGTTTAAGCGTACCCATCCAATCGTCTTCGTTGTTTGTCCTGATGTTGAACTTGTCACTGACATTGTCAAGAGCCACTTCAAGCGAAACGCTGAACGGCTTGGCAATCTTGTACTCAGCAATGGCTCCTACACGGAAGTTGTGACTGATTAAGTCGTCATACGAGCTATTGTAATGGTATGCGCTTGTTATTCCGTCCTTGTCCCATGAATAATTGAGACCTATACCTCCCAGAACATATACATTCATTTTGTGGTTGTTATTCTTGGAGAACAAATTACAGAGGTTGATCAACAGGTCTATGTCTGTATTCAAATATTTGAATGTTTCATAGTTTCCTCCGAAATACACTTTTGCATCCAGCCCCTGAAAATTCAGACGTGCACCCACAACTGAGCTGAAGTTACGTCCTATACTGAGTCCGAAAGCAGGAGAGATAAGATCTGAACGATTACCGGGAGAGGTCTGAAGAGACGCTCCGCCTTGTATTTGCACATAATTATAAGGGTAGAAGTGCTTGTTCCCTTTTGAGTCTGACTGTGCATGAGCAAGTACCGGACTCAACAACATTGCCAATCCAAGCAATGTTTTGCCATTTTTTTTCATAAAATCTATATAATTACACATTTCAATGTGCAAATATATTTGAACCTGTATTAAAATACAAAAATAAATATGTAAAAAAACTATAAAAACATGGGTTCACGAGTGTTTTTACTTAATTGACGTAATAAAAAGATTATGAACGTGTTAATTTGTTTACAAATACTTTACACTCTACTCTTTTTTGTATTGATCCGGTGTGTAAAATAAAATTATACATAATACTTTTTAACAGAATTGCAGATATGCGGACAGAGACCTTTCATATATGTATTCAAGCCCGGGGCATTGTAGAAACAGCGATTTTGCCATTGCGAAAAGTGAGAAAATGAGGCTCCATAAAAAATTTTTTGACATCGTTTTTGGGGAAAGAATCCGGTTTTGACAAAATGTTATCGAATCAAATATTTTAGATTGCAAATTGTCGATTATACGTTTTCATACTATCTTTTTGATTTCGCCAAATGTTAAAAATTCAAGTCCTCTGGAACGCTTCAAAATGAAGCGCGACGGACTTTCCTCGCAGATTGGAGATTCTGTGCGCATTTCGTGAAGTCTCTGGAAAGTGTGAAATAGTGTTTCGTTTTCGTATGCTTCTTTTACATTTGTTTATTCTCGGTGAAGAGGCTTTTGGAAAAAAGTACTAAGTTTCCAAATTTCCAGCGCACTGTCGTCACATTTTCAGCGCACTGTAATTTTATTTGCAGTGCGCTACAATTTTAAAAACTTAACCTGTTGGTTGAATTAGATTAGTGAATATTTTATCTGCCCAATCGGACGATG
>X363_Desmarests_Spiny_Pocket_Mouse__coassemble_914_pt1 | contig 13431 bp, 11 predicted proteins | sample X363_Desmarests_Spiny_Pocket_Mouse__metabat2_low_PE_006 | metagenome-assembled genome bin X363_Desmarests_Spiny_Pocket_Mouse
TTTAAAAACTTAGTAGTTTGGAGAAATTTTCAGCGTAGATTTTTTGAAAAAGCACTGTGGAACGGGAAAAAAGACAGTGGAGTTCAGCTGAAATGTTAAGAAGTGTATAATCGGCTGCTCGGGGAGAGCGTCTGAACAGAAACTTAAAAGTGGGTAGATTTCTGAGGGTTTTTGAGGATGAAAATAGTGTAATTGTGTATAAGATATTAATAATCAATGTGTTATCAGAATATTCGGATTTCTCGAAAAATTGCGTCCGACAATTTTTTTTCAATGTTTTGAGAATTTTATTATTCCTTTGACTATCAGATGTTTATCTTTGCACCGAAAAATTCGTCTCTTCGCCGTCGGCAAAAAATCGCTTGAAGTGTTAAATTTTCAATTTGGGTGAAAATATCATTTTGTCAAATTGAAAAAGTCGGTTTTTAGTAATGTTCAAAAAAATAACTTCAGCAATTTTTGAGTCTCAAAATCTCTACTTTCTGATGCATGTATGCAGAAAACGGCAGAAGGTTATTTTTTTGAACATTACTATATAACTAAATTTTTAATGAAGTATTATATCATACCGAACAGAACAACTCCCATTGCCTCTAATTTGTCTCGGAGTAATTGGTTCGCTATTCGATTTTTATATTCCATAAATGAACTTTTTGCAATATACTTCATTTATTTGTATTTCAAGTACTTTCTTTATTCTATTTGGCAATTTGGCGGATGACTTTTTCGCCTTGCTCTGCCTATTGCGGAAAGCGGATATCTCCCTGTCAGTCTCTCCGAAAGGTCTGTCTGCGAGGTTGTTGTGATTATTCCGCGTCAAATATATACGAAATCTCTGCAAAAGTGTTTACCTTTGCAGAGATTTATTGTAGAGTAAAAAGAATGTAAGAAGATTATGTATTATGTGTCAAAGCAGATGGAGATTGCCGGATGTCACAGGCTTGAGCTTCCGTATGAGAGCAAATGCTGTAACATGCACGGTCACAACTGGATTGTGACAGTACATTGCAAGGCGAAAGAACTCAATGCGGAAGGGATGGTTGTTGATTTCAAGCATGTGAAGGACAAAATCCATTCTTATCTCGACCATGGAAATTTCAATGAACTGCTGCCGTTCAATCCCACTGCGGAAAATATCGCGCGCTGGATTTGCGAGCAGGTGCCTCACTGCTATCGTGTGGATGTGGAAGAAAGCAAGGCGAATGTGGCTACTTATATAAAGGATGATGAGGCATGAGAGTGAACGAGATATTCTATTCGTTGCAGGGCGAGGGGAGACATGTCGGTACTCCCGCCATATTCATCCGCTTCTCCGGATGTAATCAGCATTGCAGCTTCTGCGATACGGAACATGAGCATGGCGAGGAACTGACAGAGGAGGACATTCTGGAACGAATCAAGGACTTCCCGGCAAGGCACGTGGTCATTACCGGTGGTGAACCGACTCTGCAACTTACGTCATCGCTTGTCGATAAGCTTCATTCCGCCGGCAAGTTCGTGCAGATAGAGACAAACGGTTCTGTCGCTTTGCCGGAAGGGTGTGCGGTTGATTGGATTACCTGTTCGCCGAAAGGGCTTCCGGTGATGCTCCACAGGATAGACGAGCTGAAGGTGGTCTATAGAGGGCAGGACATGTCGCAGTATGACAAGTTCGAGGCAAAGGAATATTATCTTCAGCCTTGTGACGTCAAGGATGAGGCGAAGAATGAATGTTATACATCAGAAACTATTAATTATATAAAAAGCAATCCAAAATGGAAACTGTCGCTCCAAACGCAGAAGATATTAAAAGTGCGATAAGGACACTGCTGCTGGCGATAGGCGAGAATCCCGACCGTGAGGGGCTTGCCGAAACACCAGACCGCATCTTGCGGATGTGGAAAGAGATATTCCGAGGATATGACGAGAGCCGTAAACCAACGATAACTACTTTTGAGAACGAGGAAGGAATGTCGGACATCATTTTCGACAGCGGTGACTTCTATTCCATGTGCGAACATCATGTCCTTCCGTTCTTCGGACGGTATTACTTTGCGTACATACCTTCTCCCGGCGGACGCATTCTCGGCATATCGAAGGTTGCGCGTGTGGTGGGTTATTGTTCCGCTCGTCTGCAACTTCAGGAGCGTCTGGCGCGCGAGGTGGTGGAGATGCTTTCCGAAGCCTTGAGAGGTGAAGCCTTAGGATTTGCCATCGTGATGAAAGGAAAACATCTGTGCAAGGCTATGCGCGGAGTGCGCAACGAAGGAAACATGTGTGTGGCGCATTTCACAGGAGTGTTCAAGCAACAGGCGGAACTTCGGAATGAGTTCTACAGGTTGGTTGAAATGCAAAATGATAGATTGTAGGAGTGTTTTCTGTGAATTTATTTGAAAGACTCCTCATGTGTTTAGGGGAGGTGGCGCGGTAGCGACGGAGGAGTCTGTCGAATACACCCACTTAAACAATAAGTGGATTTTCATTTCAAGCAAATAGGCGGAGCCTAAACATACAAGATTGACAATCACATAATAAAAAAGGAGCATGTTTCTTGTGTCTGAAACATGCTCCTTTCTTATTATGTGGCGATTATTTCATCAAAACTTTGCTGCTATAACTTTGTTGCGCTGTTTCGATGCAGACAATATATATTCCTTTGGCAAGTGGCAGGGCGATGCTGTTTGACGAAAGATTCTTCTTCAACAGCTTGTCGCCGGAAGGGGAATATAGTGTCAGCATAGGAACAGAAGATGTGGAATATGCTTCTTTATTCATTGAGACATTCAGAATGCCGTTGTCGCAGGAAAAGGAGAACGGACTGTTGTTTCCTGCGTTCTCTTTGATATTCTCGATTCCGTCAACAATACTCTTGTCCGGCAGACGCATAAGAAGCCAGTTGCGGTGACCGGCTGCCACGGAAGTGCCGTAGTCCCACAGCCCCACACGAGTACCGCTGGAGTACGATTCGCTATCCAAATCTAACGCTTTCACTCCGTCTTTTGTGGTGATTTTTACCAGATACTTTTCCACCGGAGTGACAATGAACCACTGATTGCCTGTCTTTTGCTTCTTGGTCGTGAGATAATAGTCCGGAAGTGTGCCGGTCAGTATGTCCCCATTCCGGTTCTGCAAGGTGTAGGCGTCCCCATCCTTGTGGAAGAACCATGTCTGGGCGGCGGACATGCCAGACACGTCCGTCAGGTCTGTGGCACATTCCTCAATGCTCACGTTTCCGTTGCTTGCCGAAAGACAAACATGCGCGTTATATTGCGGAACAATCATGTAGGGAACATCTTCCTCAATGGCAGTGTCCTCCTGTTTGTTGGTCTTGACCGGGATGACAAACGTGACGACGCTGAGCTTAGGCAATGTGAAGCGCAGCATATTGTTCTCCAATGTGTAGTCCTTTATCTCTTTCATGCTTTCGCTTTCAGATGTCCTTTTGCATGCGATGTCTCCGTCTGGCTGGCAGAAGATAAGATTAGCCTCGTGTGCGACAGGCTCCGAAGACGGATTGATGGCAACAAGCACAAGCGTGTCCGCATTCTCGTTGACAGCAGCCAGAGTCTGCGGATTCGATGTGGCAATGTAGGTATATCCTTGCTTGATATACTGGCTGAAGTGCATACGCACATAGAAGTTCTTTGTGCGTTCATACGTCTGTTCGCCGAAGTTCGCTTTGACAAGTCCCCACTGGTCACTCCATTCCTCTATGTACTGCCAGTCCATCCACGCATCCGGCATGATATATCGAATGTCGTTGATTAGTCGTTGTGCCATGTTCAGATTGCCACCAATGCCTTCGCCACCGTCGCCAGTTTCGCTCATCCACAGCCGTTTACCCGCATCTCTTGCCATAGAGCCTATTTTGCTCTTGTCCTTGTCTGTGCCGCTGTAAGTGTGCGTGTTCCATTGTCCCACAAGGTCGAGCACTCCGGCAGACTTGTATTCTTCAAAAGCATGAATGGATTGCCAGACGTTGGTCTCGTCTGAAGCGGAAATGATTGTGTTCAGCCCCGATTCTTTGAGGATGGGAGAAAGGACTTTAAGAAATTCAATTTGTGATTTTACATCAAAATGGCATCCTTCTTGAGCACCGTTTGCATACCAGTAATCTGTCTGAGACTCGTTGAACGGTTCAAGAGTCTTGAATTCTATGCCGTATTCGTCTTTATAGTGTTTGCATACGTCAACAAGATAATGTGCAAACTCCTCATAATACTCCGGTTTCAGATTGTCCTTCAATCCATTCGTGTTCCCGGCACAGCAGCCGCTGTATGTCATATAATAAGGTGCGGAATTGCTGAAAGCCTCGAAGATGGCATCAGGACGCTTCTCTTTTATCTTCAGCATGATTTTTCGCTGTGCCTCGTCACGGCTCCACACATATTCTCCGTCCGAAGAATCCTTGAACCCTTCCATTTCCGCCCTGAGGCCTTTGCCGCCTTCTGCTCCCATGTGGTGAGGAGTGCAGTTCTTGTTCTCCGGATCGTCGCCACCGCCGATGTTGTAGCGGAATATGTTGTAGTTCAGAACTTTCGGACTGGTAAGCCAGTTTACGATAGTGGTGATGCGGTTGTTCGTCCATTTGCCGCACATGTTTGCCCACCAGCACAGCGAGACACCCCAGCCCTCGTTCTTCTGACGAAGTGCTGTCGGATTCACTATGTATGAAGTTTTGTTTTCTTCCGCATTTTCATTCTGCGCATTAACCGTACATGTGTCGGCTGCTGTAGATAGCAAGACGGCAGCTATCGTACTTTTAGTAAAGATATTCATAAACTATATTCAGATAATAAGGTTTAACATTCTGTTTCTTTTTATTATAAGGCAAAGGTATATTAAAATGTGTTCTTGTCAAAATTTACCTTTGGAAATTCCTTTTCCTTCCTCTTTTTCCGCCTTTTCTTTGCATGGTAAGCCCCTGTGTTTTTTTGCATCCCGCTTTTTTGTTGTAACTTTGGGGCATGACTTTAAGGGGTTGGCTTATGAAAAAAATAGGGCTGAAGCGTTTTCTGAACAAAGAAAACCTGTATAGAATCATATTCGAGTCGGACACATGGGGAGGAAAAGCCTTCGATGTGGCGGTGATGCTTGCCATCATACTCAGCATCTTGGTGGCTTTTGTCGAAAGTATGCCTTTCGTGGCAGGTCATTATAAACTTGCCCTTGAGGTTCTGGAGTATGTGCTCACCTTCTTCTTTACGGTGGAATATGTGCTCCGCATCTATTGTTCACCGCGTCCGCGCACCTACGTGCTGAGTTTCTTCGGCATTATTGACTTGTTGTCAACCTTGCCCCTTTATCTCTCTTTCTTCCTGCCCGCCACTCGCTATATGCTACTGTTGCGCTCGTTCAGGCTCATACGTGTATTCCGTGTGTTCAAGTTGTTCGCCTTTATCAACGAAGGCTATCTACTGCTGTACTCCATCAGGAGAAGTCTGAACAAAATCTTGGTGTATTTCCTGTTTGTCATTGTCCTTGTGATAGCTATCGGCACGCTGATGTTCATGATAGAAGGAAGCATTCCGGGCTCGCATTTCACGGATATTCCTACAAGTATCTACTGGGCAATAGTCACTCTGACGACTGTCGGCTACGGTGACATCACCCCAGTCACTCCTTTGGGACGTTTCCTCTCCGCTGTGGTCATGATTCTTGGCTATACCATCATTGCCGTTCCCACAGGAATCGTCTCTGCTACAATGATTGACGAAACAAAGAAGAAAGGCAAGGATGGGAAATGTCCGCGCTGCAATCAGAATACAGACTTGGATGCAAATTATTGCAAATATTGTGGTGAGAGGTTGTAGGGCGAGCTTTTAGAAACTTTATTTTATTTATGGTGTAGGTGTATTCGCAGACTGCTCTGTTGCTTAAACATTCTAAAAATTCGACTTTTTCAATTTGACAAAATGATATTTTCGCTCAAAATGAAAATTTAACACTTCGAGCGATTTTATGCTGAGAAAGAAGAGATAAAAATTTTAGCTTAAAGATATTTAATTGATAATCAGCTAAATACAAAAATCTTCGAAACGCTCAAAAAAACGCACCGGATGCAATTTTTCGAGAATTTTGAATATTCTGATAATCTATTGATTATTAATATTTTACAATCAAAAACATCATTTTCGCTCTCAAATGCCCTCAAAAATTCACTCGCTTTTAAGATTCTGTTCAGACTCATTGCCAAAGCAGTAAATTATACACTTCTTAATACTCCAAGCGGAGCAAACTGTCTTTTTCTCCGCTTCCCACTGTTTTTTTCTTTGCAGCGCGCTGTTTTTATTTTTTCAGCGCACAGTGCAGAAAACTGTAGCGCACAGGAAATAAAATTACAGTGCGCTGTGGAGAAAAAAACTGTGCGCTGAAAATTTGAAAACTTAGTACTTTTTTTCCGAGAACTCTTCGCTTAGGATAAATAAATGTAAAAGAACTGTTCCAAAACGAAACACAATTTCACATTTTGCAGAGCCTTTAGAAAATGCGTGTAGAATCCCCGTTCTTCGAGAAAAGTTCGTCGCGCTTCATTTTGACGCGTGCCAGAGGACTTGGAATTTTAACATTTGGCAAAATCAAAAGGATGGTGTTTTGGGCGTAAATTTGGCAAAATGAAATAAAATGGCTAATTATGTTGTTATTTTGCCAGAAAAATAACTTTGTTAAAATGTGCATATCAATTTTTTTGTTATGGACACTTTTTGGGCATGTTTTTGACTGTCTATGTGATTATGCTCCACAGGCACCTTTTGTTGTCTTTTGTGGAAGTCTTTGACTGATTTCTTCTTAAAACCCAAAAGGATTCTGTAAATACATCTAATTGAAAATAGTATGATGAATATATGAATATACCCGCTTGAACCATTCACTTTCCCAACTGACAAAATGTTAATTAAACCTACAGAAATTTGTGTTCCCTTTTACTTTCTTTTTGTAAACAAAAACCGTTAAATTATTACATAAAACACATAAACATACACTTTTTTGCATCCTAAAGCTATGAAATTAATAAATATTCACCTAAAAATTTTGTTTGAAACATTTGTTTGCGTATTTTTGTCCTCAATTTACAAAAAGATAGTAAAACGACGCAAAATAAAATCATAAAGAAAGCGACAAATTCATTTTTACGGCGACACTACATTTAATATCCCACCAAGTGAATCTTAATGCTTTTCTTGAGAATATGATGCTATTGCAATTTTTTAATTAATTATTTTAAATAAAAGTTTGAGAGAATGAAAAAAAGAGTATGTTTGTTCTTCGTCAGTTTGATGCTGACGCTCAGTGCAGCTCTTGCCCAAAAAACGGTGACGGGAGTTGTTATCAACAGTGATACAGGTGAGCCGGTTATTGGTGCATCAGTACTTGTTAAGGGAACTACAATCGGAAATGCTACAGATCTTGACGGACGTTTCGTCATAGCCGGAGTGCCTGACAATGCCCAGACACTGAAGATTTCCTACATCGGAATGAAAGACACAGAAGCAACTATCAAGCCTCAGATGAAAGTCTATATGGCACCGGCTACAAAATATATAGACGATGTGATGGTTGTGGCATACGGAACACAGAAGAAATCTTCTTTCACCGGTTCTGCTGCTGAAATAAAGGCTGAAGCAATCGAAGATCATATTGTATCGAATGTGACCAGTGCGCTTGCAGGACAGATGGCAGGTGTGCAGATGACAAGTGAAAACGGAGACCCGGGCGACAACTCTCCGAGCATCCGCATACGTGGTATCGGTTCTATGTCGGCATCCAACTCTCCACTCTATGTGGTGGATGGAATGCCTTTCAGCGGAAGCATCGCATCTATCAACCCTGCTGATATCGAGTCGCTCAACGTGTTGAAGGACGCTGCTGCAAGTGCTATCTATGGTGCGCGTGGTGCAAACGGTGTGGTTCTCATCACCACAAAGAAAGGACGTGCGCAGGATGCAGAGGTGAAGTTCGACGCAAGATGGGGCTCAAACTCTCGCTTTATACCTCAGTATGACGTCATCACAGACCCGGGACAGTATATGGAGAACCACTATAAAGCCATGTACAACTCTCAGTACTATGCTGGCAAGTCCGCTGCAGAGAGCTATGCATACGCTGATGCCAACCTCTACAACAAAAACAATGGCGGTCTTGGCTATCAGATTTTCACTGTTCCGACAGGAGAGAAGCTCATTGGTTCAAACTTCAGACTTAACCCGAATGCCAAGCTCGGCTATTCGGACGGACAGTATTATTATACTCCGGATGACTGGTATGACGAGGCTTTCCACAATTCTTTCCGTCAGGAGTACAATGTCTCTTTGAGTGGAGTAAGCGACCGTATCAACTACTATGCAAGCGTGGGTTACTTGAAGGACGGCGGTATCGTCAACAACTCTGAGTTGCAGCGTTACACTGGTCGTGTCAATGTGGACTACAAGGCTAAGAAGTGGCTCACTGTGAACACGTCTTTGAATTATACACACACAGACACGGAGTCTCCGTCGTATGATAACACTACATACATGAGCAGCGGTAACATATTCTATATTAGTAATACCATTGCACCAATCTATCCGCTCTATGTACGTAATGCAGACGGCAGCATCATGACAGAAAACGGACGCACCATATATGATGCCAACCAAACTAACTTTGGTCGTCCAAGCGTGGTAGGTAATGCTATCCGTGACAATGAATATAACAAGTCACAGGGATTCCGTGACGCATTCTCAGGTAAGTGGTCGGCAAGAATCACTCCGATAGAGGGTTTGACGCTCATGGCAAACATCGGTGCAGATGTGAACAACACCCGTTCTAATACGCTCTACAGTCCTTTCGGCTCGTACAGCGTTACAGACGGAGGTGCAGCTGTGCTTACAACCCGAAGCATGGGTGTCACTAACCAGTACCTCGGACAGTATCAAAAGGAGTTCAACAATGTGCATCATTTGGACATCACTGCCGGTTATGAGCAGTACAAATATAAGTATCAGTACTTCTACGGTTTCAACGACCACCTCTATTCACCATTCGTTGGCGAACTTGGCAACGCTGTGGGCAACGACTCTAAGAACCTGAACTCTTACACAGAAAACTACATGGTGGAAGGTTATCTGGGACGCGTACAGTATGACTATGATGAGAAATACTTCATTAGCGCATCTTATCGTCGTGACGCTTCTTCACGTTTCGCGCCGGGACACCGTTGGGGTAACTTCGGAAGTGTGGGTGCTGCATGGCAACTCAACAAAGAGAAGTTCATGGAGGACATCACATGGGTGGATTTGCTCAAGTTCAAGATTAGCTATGGTGTACAGGGTAATGACAACTTCATCGCCAGTGACGGTGGTTCTGACTACTATCCGTATGCCGACAGATATGAGACAAGCTACAACTCTGCCACAGGCGAATATTCTATCGTTCTCGTGCAGAAAGGAAACGACGAGTTGACATGGGAGACAAGCCATTCATTCAACACGGGTTTTGACTTCACTTTGTTCAACCATCGTCTCTATGGTAGCATCGAATATTTCAGCCGTAAGACAACAGACTTGCTTTACAACAAGCCGACTCCGCTTTCTTCAGGAATCGTGACAGGCTCATTCCCTGTGAACGTAGGTTCAATTCTTAATAAAGGTGTTGAACTTACCCTCAACGGAACACTTGTAAGAACTAACGATATTCAGTGGGACATGAACTTGAACCTCACTCATTACACTAATGAGATTACAGAACTCGACCCTTCTGTAGCTGAAAGCGGAATAAAAGGTTCTTACTACATCTATCGTGTGGGCGGTTCACTCTACAATGCATACGCTTATAAGTTCGCAGGTGTTGACAAGGAAACAGGAAAGGGACTTTATTATTATGAGAAAACAGAACAGGATCCTAAGTTCCCGGACGACCCTACAAAGACCATTACAACGACAGATATAACAGATGATTTCTCTAAGGCTTCGCAGTATGACCTCGGTTCTACACTCCCGAAGGTTTATGGAGGTTTCGGAACAACTTTGAAACTGTACGGATTCGACCTTTCAGCGCAGTTCTCTTATCAACTCGGCGGTAAGATGTATGACGGTATGTACCAGACATTCATGCACAATGGTGGTGGACAAGGAACAGGTCAGAACTGGCACAAGGACATTCTGAATGCTTGGACACCGGAAAACAAAAATACGGACGTGCCTCGTCTCAACCCGGCTGACAATATTGGAAGCCAAGCATCTATCGACCGCTTCTATACAAGCTCTGACTATCTCAGCTTGAACAACCTGACGATAGGCTACACATTCCCTAAACACTGGCTGGTTCCTGCCGGCATATCCGGACTGCGTGTCTATGTGGCTGGAGAGAATCTTGCTATTCTCACTTCGCGCAAGGGACTTGACCCGCGCTTCTCTATGGGTATAGGAAGCATGACCTACGGTTCTGGTGCAAGCGGCAACTACTATTCAGCTATGCGTACAATCACAGCAGGTATCACACTTACATTCTAATTCATAAAACAGACAGACATGAAACAATATAAATTTCCGTTATTTTTGGCAGCGGGCTTGATGGCTTTCTCTGCCTGCGACGACATAGACGAACAAGACCCTATGAGCGGACAGCTCACTGCATCGCAAGTGCAGCAGACCAACGGTGCGATGCCAAGCCGTACACAATCGACATTCTCAGGAATGTTCACCATGATGGGAAAGCCTTGCTACACATTTGGTGAAAGTTCAGGACGTGCCGACGACTTCGGATTCATCACAATGGCTATTTCGCAGGACTTTGAGGGACCGGACTGTGGTGGTGTCAACAGTGGCTACAACTGGTTCAGTGCATGTGGAGAATATACCACACGTGACCCGTCGTATGCAAACCCTTATCTCCGCTATGCCATGCCGTACAACCAGATTAAGGTGGCAAATGATGTCATAGCCTCATTTGCGGCTGACACAGAAGACGAGAATGCCATCAACCAGATTGCTCAGGCAAGAGCTATGCGTGCTTTCGACTATTTGTCAATCGCTCCTTACTTCCAGTTCCGCTACGAGGATGCCAAGGACAAGCCTTGTGTGCCGATTGTGACAGCAGAGACTGCCGACCCGGCAAATAATCCTCGCGCTACTGTGGAAGAGGTATATAAGTTGATTATCGAAGACCTTACATACGCTATTGAGCATCTTGACGGTTTCCAGCGTCCGAACAAGGGACAGATTGACCTTAATGTGGCATACGGACTTCGCGCGCGTGCATACCTTAATATGGGTATGTTTGCAGAAGCTGCTAAAGATGCAGCCAAGGCGATGGAAGGATACACACCGGCAAGTGTCGGCGAATTGGCAGCTCCTTCATTCTATGACATAAACGACCATAACTGGATTTGGGGTATCAACATCGACGCTTCGATGGTGACAGACTGGAGTTACCCGACTTCTGCATCATGGATTGGTTCTTTCTCTGCTGCCAGCTACTCGGCAGGTGTACAGTGCTATGCCTTTATCAACAATCTGTTGTATGACAAGATTTCGGCAACAGACGTGCGTAAAGGATGGTGGGTTGACGAGAACTTGCATTCACCGTTACTCAGCAATATCTCTTGGAGCGGTGTGACAGGAGATGCTATTAGCTCACTGGAGATAGACGATGTGAAGATGGCATTCCTTCCTTATACAAACGTGAAGTTCGGTATGAAGTCGGGCATCGGCTCTGAAATCAACAATAACGACTGGCCTCTCATGCGTGTGGAGGAAATGATACTCATTGAAATCGAAGGTCTTGCAAAGAGCGGACAGGAAGCTCAGGCACGCACCAAACTGGAGAACTTTGTGAAAACATACCGCGACCCTTCATACCGCATACCTTCAAGCCGCACTTTCAATGATGAAATCTGGTTCCAGCGCAGAGTCGAGTTGTGGGGTGAAGGTTTTGCAATGAGCGACATCATGCGTCTCAAGAAGCCGGTGGTAAGATTCCATGCAAATGCTGCAAGTTGTTATCCGGATGCCTTCCAATTCAACATTTCACCGGAAGACGGATGGTTGCTGATGCGTTTCCCGCAGAGCGAAATAAATGCTAACAGTGCTATCGTGAACAATAGTGACGGTACACAGCCTGAACCGGGGCAGAATGCTGAATTGCGCGACGGTGTGACAGACTAACATCAATGATTATTACTCAACAAAAATAAAAAATAATACGTATATAATATGAAACTGAATAAATATTTCTTACTTATCGGCATGGCTGTTGCAGGAGTACTGTCCTCTTGTGGTGATGACGAGGATTTTCAGCCCGGACCTCAAACTGTGGGTCAGGGAGTGTCATTCGGAACAGTAAGCAGTGCGGCCAGTGAGACCTTTTTGCCGACAGATGAACCTGCGTTGACAATTCCTGTATATCGCAAGGCTTCTGAAGAAGCTGCGGATATTAAGGTCATTGTGAATCTGAATGACTCTGTTGATGGCGAAGCCATCTTTGAAATTCCGACATCAGTACACTTCAATGCCGGAGAAGATATGGCGAATCTGACTATCAGATTCCCGGAAGCAGAACTTGGAGTTTCTTATTCTTTTGAGATAGAACTTCCGGCAGAGGACAAAAATCCGTATGCTACTAATCTGTTGCGCCGCAATGTGATGCGTGACTACGAATGGATTGCATACGAAGGAACAATCTCAACCGAATTTGACGGAATAAATAGTAGTGTCACTGTGGAGAAAGCAGATGGTTTCCCTATTTGGAGAGTTGTCGATCCATTCGCAGATTATTGGGCTGATAGTTATGGCGGTGATATAGACTATTCGATTGTAGCAGAATACATCAATTTTACAGTTAATGAAGATGGTAGTGTCAAGTTCGAGACATACGTGAACGATGCTTACGATGCAGAAGGAAATCTTATCTATGCATTCTGGCCTCTTGACCTTAGTCCAAGTTTGACAGCTGAGGCTGCTATGAGCACGGTTGTGGACGAACAGACTATAACACTTTATCCTTACTATTATGTCCCTGGATTAGGAGGATGGGGTGTATCTGCTGTCACAATAACATTGGATGAAGATGGAGCCTCATTCATTGAAGAATAAGAAAATATACTTATTTGGCGGAAAGAAAATGTCCCGACTGCAAAGGGCATGAATCTTCATCAAGGTCTATAAATGAATCAAAATAGGAGGAAGACGGAATCGTTCTCCTCCTATTTTATTATGTGGGGACATAGGGGAGGCTCTCTCGTATCCGTGTGATTTGGATGTGTTAAGTGGGTGTATTTGTAGGCTGCTCTTTTAGTGTGTCTTAGTGGGTGTATTTACAGACTACTCATTTAGTGAATACACCTACTTTAATAATATGATGATGTATTGATTGACATGTAGGGATGCACCCCGGTGCATCCGCTTCTTCGCTTCTCCATTTCCTTGCAAAAAACATGTCACAGAGGCGGATGCACCGGGGTGCATCCCTACAAGT
>X363_Desmarests_Spiny_Pocket_Mouse__coassemble_921_pt1 | contig 13357 bp, 12 predicted proteins | sample X363_Desmarests_Spiny_Pocket_Mouse__metabat2_low_PE_006 | metagenome-assembled genome bin X363_Desmarests_Spiny_Pocket_Mouse
TTCAAATTTTCAGCGCACTGTTTTTTTCTTCGCAGCGCACTGTAATTTTATTTGCTGTGCGCTACAATTTTAAAAACTTAGTAGTTTGGAGAAATTTTCAGCGTGGTGTTTTTGGAAAAGCTCTGGAAAGCGGAGAAAAAGACGGCGAAGTTCTGTTGAAATGTTAAGAAGTATATAATTTGCCACATTGGAAGTGGGTTCGAGCGAAAACTTAAAAGTGAGTGGATTTGAAGTGATATTTGAGAGTGAAAATGGTGGGCTCTATTGCAATATATTGATAATCAATAAATTATTAAAATATGGAATTTTTTCGGGAATTTGCGTCCGGCGCGTTTTTTTGAGTGTTTTGAATAATTTTGTATCTCATTGATTATCAATAATTTATCTTTGGGTTGAAAATTTCGTCTCTTCGTCATCGGTAAAAAATCGCTCGAAGTGTTAAATTTTCATTTTGAGTGAAAATATCATTTTGTCAAATTGAAAAATGGCATTTTAGCGTGCTTTTTTGTCATTTATGTGGATGTTCTCGAAAGACTTCCTTGTTTGAACAGCAGAAGTGTCTATAAAAATATTCACAAAGCATATCTGTTCAAACAGAAATACAAATAAACCGGAATTGGATATGCAAGATAAACATCCAATTCCGGTTCAAACATATTTCGTGAACTTGTTCTTATCCTCCAAGTTCAAGTCCGAACTCTTCCTTGAGTTTGAGCAGTGCCGGATTTTGTTCACACATCATGGTAAACTGTTCGACACGGTTGTATGCCCTGCGTTTTTCTTCTATTTTCCGTTGTCTTACGGACATCTTCACAGAAGTGTTGGCGAGTTTACGGCGGAGAAATTCTTCAATGCTTGGAACAAACTTGAGCAGTTGTCCTTCCACAGTGGGATTATCTGCAAGCACTTCAAAAGAACATCCGTCGGAAAGCAATTCCGGATCAAGGTTGTTCATTCTGGTTGCCATGGCAATGTCTTCTTGCGGAAGAGAAGAGGCAAATTCCCGCCATGCAATGCGCAACTCGTTGTTGTCGAACGGACGGTTTGTTGAGGTGGCAGTGGTTTGCTTCTGTATCTTATCCTCTGCAGGTTTTTCTCCGGAAACAGCCGATGCCGACTGAAGGGCATTTGCCATAGTCTGTCGGATGGAGAACCCTGTGTCTCGTCTGACGGTGTTTGTCTTCGGAGTTGTCGGTGCAAGTTGAGGCTGATGTCCCGGTGTGCTTGGCGCAACAGGGCGGTTGGCATCTGCGCGATTGTTCGTTGTGGTCGTATTAGGCTTGTCGGTATGGATGTTGCCTCCTTGTTGAGGCTTTACCGAGGCAGACTGCGGCTGTGCTGCATCTGCGAATATGGGTTTGAGCTTCTTCGTAGGGCAAAGCCCGGAAGAAGGAGCATCATCGCCTTGTGGGAGCTGGGCTATTTCAATCAGCGTCAGTTCCACCAGTAACCGCTTGTTGTGGCTTTGCTTGTAGGCAAGATCACAATTGTTGCATAGTTTCATGGCTGCGTACAGAAACTTGGGCTGACAACGCTGCGATTGCTCCATGTATCGTTTTTTTACATCCTCGGAAGTTTCAAGCAGTTTGACTGTCTGCGCATCGCGGCTGACAAGCAAATCGCGCAGGTGCGAAGCAAGTCCAGTGATGAAGTGCTGCCCGTCAAATCCTTTGTTGAGAATCTCATCGAAAATGAGCATGGCTTCTGTGACTTTGCTGCCGAGAAAATAGTCTGTGAGCTTGAAATAGTAGTCGTAATCCAGTACATTCAGATTGGCGATTGTACTGTTGTATGTGATGTTCCCTCTACAGAAAGAAGCCACTTGGTCAAAAATAGACAGTGCATCGCGCATACCTCCGTCGGCTTTTTGTGCGATGACACCGAGAGCTTCTTCTTCCGCCTCGATGCCTTCGCTTTGTGCCACATGGCGCAGGTGTGCCACGATATTTTTCACGCTCATGCGGTTGAAGTCATATATCTGGCAACGCGACAGAATAGTAGGCAGCAGCTTGTGCTTTTCCGTCGTGGCGAGGATGAATATAGCATGGTGCGGAGGTTCTTCAAGTGTTTTCAGGAAAGCATTGAATGCGGCTGTTGACAACATGTGTACCTCGTCGATGATGAACACTTTGTATTTTCCGATTTGTGGCGGTATGCGCACTTGTTCTATCAGCTGACGTATGTCATCGACCGAATTGTTGGATGCCGCGTCAAGCTCATGGATATTGTATGAGCGTTGCTCGTTGAATGCCTTGCACGATTCGCATTCGTTGCATGCTTCGCCTTGCGCCGTAGGGTTTAGGCAGTTGATGGTTTTGGCGAATATTCGGGCGCACGTCGTTTTTCCGACACCTCGCGGTCCGCAAAACAGATAGGCATGTGCCAGATGCCCCGAGTGTATGGCATTCTTTAATGTGGTAGTAAGCGATTCCTGTCCTACCACAGTGTCGAATGTGGAAGGGCGGTATTTTCTTGCCGATACTATGTAGTTTTCCATTATAATCTTACTTTTGTTCCGACAAAGATACTAAGAATTGTTTATAAGTTTGTAACTTTGCCGTACAATGATGTGAGTTGCGGACTGATAAATTTCAAATCAAACTATAATAAATGATGACAATATATCCTAAACTTATTACGGATGCGCTCGCCACTGTGCGCTATCCGGGAAATGGAAAGAATCTCGTGGAGGCAGAAATGCTGGAGGACGATTTGCGTATAGACGGTATGAAGGTGAGCTTTTCCATCATCTTTGACAAGCCTACCGATCCGTTCCGCAAATCTGTGATGAAAGCTGCTGAAGCAGCCATACATGCGTATGTAGGTAAAGATGTGGAGGTTACGGTAAATGCAAAGTCAAGGACTGAACTTCCGCCTGAGCCGGATAAACTTTTGCCGGGAGTAAAAAATATCATTGCCGTGTCGAGTGGAAAGGGTGGTGTCGGTAAATCTACGGTTACAGCAAATCTTGCAGTCGGTCTTGCCAAATTAGGGTATCGGGTGGGATTGCTTGATACTGATATTTTCGGTCCTTCCATACCGAAGATGTTTCAGGTTGAGGATGAACGTCCATACGCAGAGAATATCAACGGACGCGATTTGATTGTACCGATTGAGAAATATGGGGTCAAACTTTTGTCCATAGGTTTCTTTGTCAGCCCTGAACAGGCTACGCTGTGGCGCGGAGGCATGGCATCAAATGCGTTGAAACAGCTGATTGGTGAGGCTGTATGGGGAGATTTGGATTATTTCATCCTTGACACACCTCCCGGAACGAGTGACATACATCTTACATTGCTTCAGACGCTTGGCATCACTGGTGCGGTCATTGTGAGCACTCCTCAGCAAGTGGCACTTGCAGATGCGCGGAAGGGAATCAACATGTATCTTAACGATAAGGTTAACGTGCCGATTCTCGGACTGGTAGAGAATATGGCATGGTTCACTCCGGCAGAACATCCGGACGAGAAATACTATATATTCGGAAAGGACGGATGTGCTAATCTTGCAGAAGAACTTAATGTTCCTTTGCTTGCGCAAATACCTCTTGTACAAAGTATATGCGATGCCGGCGACAGTGGTGTTCCCGCAGTTCTCGACCCCGCTTCTCCTACCGGTGTGGCCTTTATGAGCCTTGCTGCTAAGGTGGTGACACAAGTTGACAAACGAAATCTTGCTGCACCTAAAACCAAAAGGGTGGAAACAACCAAATAAGTTTGTCGCAGGCGGACTTTCCCTGCATTTTCGGAAAAAGTCTTTAAGACAAATCTTTTATTTCTAATGAGGCTACAGTTGTGCGGATGCATCTGCACAACTGTAGCCTTCTGTTTTTTCTCTCTTTTTTATGCTTTCTTTGGTTCTTGGTGAACCTTATTCTCTTTTGGTGTGTTTTGAGTATGTCGGCAGAAAAAAAGGAAATCTTTTCGATTAGTTCTTGATTCTCTGCATAACTTATTCATTCACTCTCAAATATATAATATTATGTTTTTTCTTTGGTTTATCATTATTGGAATTGTAGCCGGAACGATTGCCGGATATATTATGCGGGGAGGCGGTTTCGGAATATTTGTCAATTTGCTTGTGGGTATTGCCGGAAGTGTTCTTGGAGGATGGATTTTCAATCTGTTCGACATTCATGCAAACGGTCTGTTCGGGAGTCTTGTTTCTTCCGTGGTTGGAGCTGTTGTTTTGTTATGGATTGCTTCCTTGTTCAAGAATAAGAAAAAGAAATGAGTTTGGACTCATTGTTTTATTAACCTGAAAAGAAATCTTATTAACTTGAGGAAAAAGTTTATTAACCTAAAAAAGAATTGGATATGAAGAAATTTCTTATGGCGGCAGTAGTTTGCGCCGCAGGTCTTACACTGGCATCTTGTAGTTGCAATGATTGTGATCACAGATGCAAGAAATGCAGTTCGGATTGCTGCAAAGTAGAATCGATGAAGAAGTCGGCGGACAGGGCGGCTGAGAATGCTTCCCATAAGGTCAAGAAAGCGTGGAAAGACACCAAGAAAGAAGTCGATAAGGATACACGCAGGATTGGAGAAGAAGCAAAGGACTTTGCGGACAAGGTTGACAAGAAAGTTGAAAAGGGAGCTGAGAAAACAAAAGAAGCCTTGGACAAGACAAAGGAGAATGTGAAGAAAGATGCCCGGAAAGTAAAAAAGGAAATGGAGAGCTTGTAAAGGGGTATTCTATAAATTGAAAATTGACGGTTGAGAATTTCAAAGATGGATTCTCAACCGTCAATTCATAATGTGTCAATTTATATCTTAGAACAATTTCTCAGGATATTCTCCTTCCTTTACCAAGTTAGCAATACGCTCTACTGTTGCTTCGCGGTCGGCAGCGTATGTCACACCGAACCACTTAGATGTAGTGTCGAGAACTTCTACTGTAGATGTACCTTCATTGATAAGTTTGTTCACCATGAGCGGAATGAAGAACTCTGCCTTGAGGTTTTCCATGTTCTTAGGGTCAGAAAGGAACTCCTTGAAATAAGCCTCGCTGTGCTCGAAATAGTCAGGAGTGAAGCCCCACATGTTCATACTTACAGGCACATTGTCTTCTACAGGAATCCATTTGCCTTCTTCATCCTTGTAGCAGATAGGGCCGTCAACACGCATGATTTCAGTGCGCTCAACCACGTCTGTCAGGTGATGCTTCTCGTTATATTCGCATATACCGCGTGCCACAGAACCGTTTTCGCTCAATGTGTTGCAGCAGCGGAAACCAACCATTGCGTATGTGTTTTTGCTGCCTTCAGGAAGTTCGCTGAGGAATTTTCCTATTGTAGCAAAAGCATCGCGTCCGTAAAAGTCGTCACAGTTGATAACGCAGAAAGGTTCTTTGATAGCATCTTTTCCCATGAGAACAGCATGGTTTGTTCCCCAAGGCTTTACACGACCTTCAGGGCACTTGAAGCCTTCCGGAAGAGAGTCGATGCTCTGGAACACCAGTTCGCATGGAATCTTGTCTTCGTATTTAGAAAGAATCTGAGTACGGAACTGCTCTTCAAAATCCTTACGGATAACCCATACGATTTTGCCGAAGCCTGCCTGAATAGCATCATAGATAGAATAATCCATGATAGTCTCGCCATTAGGACCAAGTCCGTCAAGCTGTTTCAAACCACCATAACGGCTGCCCATGCCGGCTGCCAATAGAAATAAAGTTGGTTTCATAACTTTTAATTTTTTGTAGTTAATGTTTTTTTAGTTCTTGAAAAATCAGAATGAAGTTATTATTAAAACTATAAATCAAGTTTATAGAAGCAATAATTCTTTTTTGTCCATTTTGCAATAGAACCGTTCTTTCTCGCAAAGTTAAAAAAATATAGTGATACGAATATATTGTTTTGTCAATTTATTTAAGAAGCCGTTAAATTTTATGTATATGAAATGTCGTATTCCGGATGTTTTTGTTTGGGTTTCTTTCTGTTTGTCTTCAACTTTCGTCTGCACATCGGTTTGCCCAATAAAAATGGGTGTATCCGGCAATGAGATTTTTGTATCTGAAAAGTTTCGTCTTCATCTCTTTGCCTTTGGCTGAATATTGGATGCCTACGGACAAGTCGGCGGTTTCATGGATGAGTATGTCAGAATAATGAAACTCATGTCCTCGTATGGATTCCGATGCCTCATGAGCCTGCATCTGTAGCTCTCTGTAGCCAAGATGCAGCTTCATTCCTTCGAAAGTTCCTGTCACATCAAGCGCACCGACCATTTCATACTTTTGGCTGTCCATGCCGATTATACTCCGGCACAGATAAAGCATTCCTCCACATTCGGCATACGCATATCCTCCCTGTTCTATATATTCGCGGATAGACTGCTTCATCGAAACATTGGCGGCCAGCTCTTTCAGGAAAAATTCTGGATAACCTCCGGGCAGATAGAGCAGGTCTGTGTGTTCCGGCAGCTTGTCGTCTTTACACGGAGAGAAGAAGATGATGTTGGCTCCGGTGGCTTTCAGATAGTCGATGTTGGCACGATAGATGAAATTGAACCCTTCGTCATGGGCAATTGCTATGCGTTTCGGACAAAGCTCCGGAAAGAAAGGAAAATGCAGTTTTTTTGTATGCAGTAAACTGTTGTCCTGTGTTTTATACGTCACAGGCATGGTTGCTGCTTCGATAATCCTGTCTATATCTACGGTCTCCTCTACCATTTCTGCCACTCTTTCGATGAAAGAATCTATGCGAAAGCGTTCATCTATCGTCAAACCGAGATGGCGCGAAGGCAGTTCTATGTCCTTTTCCTTTCTTATATATCCGAAACATTCGATTCCGGCATCATGACAAGCTTCTTTCAAGAAGGTGAAGTGATTCTCTGAAGCCACTTGGTTGAATACGACACCGGCTATTTCCGTACCGTACTTCTTGCTGAAATGGCAGAACCCGTATATTGTCGGAGCCACACTATAAGCTGCCGATTTTGCATTGACCACGAGTATGGTCTTTGCTCCGATTACACCTGCAATTTCCGCACTGCTTCCGTAAGCTTTGTCATATCCGTCGAACATTCCCATAGCTCCTTCTGCCACACAAATCTCTGCTTCCCGGGAATATTTGTCGAAGACATTTCTCACATGCTTTTTCCCGCCCATCCAGATGTCAAGGTTCACCGATTCTCTTCCTGCTGCCAAAGTATGCCATTTAGTATCTATGTAATCCGGACCACATTTGTAGGGCTGTACCGACAGTCCTCTGTTTCGGAGTGCGCGGAGCAACCCCATTGTGAAAGTGGTTTTTCCGCTTCCCGAGCTTGCTGCCGCTATCATTAGTTTTGAGATAAATTCCATAAACTCTTGAAGTTTGTTTTTGTAATGGATTTAGACTCTTCTCCTTATATATATGTGTGCCGACGGTGGCATGATATACATTCTGTCTATACATGTTGCTTACAAAGAGTCTTATTTTTCATGTAAAGATAAAGTTTTTGGTTTTTTATTTCAAAAGATCAGCTTATAAACTTCAAATATTCTTGCAATCATGGTGCAATATTGACTGAATGAACAGTTTGGCAATCGCGTGCCCTTTGAAAGATTTATACCCTTTTATGCAGATGTATTCGACAGGCTTCTCCGTCGAATATATCCACTTGATAAAATAGCAAAAAACATGCTGAAATGCCTTTTTTTCAATTTGACAAAATGATATTTTCGCCCAAAATGAAAATTTAACACTTTGAGCAATTTTTTGCCGATGGCGAAGAGACGAAAATTTCTGATTAAAGATAAACAGTTGATAATCAATAGAATATAAAATTCTTCAAAACACTCAAAAAAATGCGTTGGACGTAATTTTTCGAGAATTTTTCATGCTTTGATAATGTATTGATTATTAGTGTGTTACAATAAAATATGCCATTTTCGCTCTCAAACACCGCTTCAAAGTTACTTATTTTTGAGTTCTTGTTCAGACACTCTTCCAAAGCTGCAGATTATACACTTCTTAACATTTCAGCCAAAGCAAACTGCTTTTTTCTCGGCTTCCCACTGTGTTTATTTTTTCAGCGCGCTGTAATTTTATTTTCAGCGCACAGTGAGAGAATTTCTACTGCGCTGCAAATAAAATTACAGTGCGCTGCGAAGAAAAAAACTGTGCGCTGAAAATTTGAGAACTTAGTAGTTTTTTTCCAAGAACTCTTCGTCGGAGATAAATAAATGTAAAAGAACTGCCTAAAAATGAAACACTATTTCACAATTGGCAGAGCTTTCAGAAAGTGTGCGTAGAATCCCCGTTCTTCGAGAAAAGTTCGTTGCGCTTCATTTTGGAGCGTTCCAGAAGGCTTAGAATTTTAACATTTGACAAAATCAGAAAGATAGTATTCTGGTACCATTATTGATAATAAAGATTCTATTTTGTGGGATATATTGTCATTTTGTCAAAATTGAACACCCCTCTAAAAAACGAATTCAAAAATTTTTTTATGGGACTTTGAATTTGCTTTATTTTATGTAATATTTCAACGATTGCAGTCTTATCCTTGCTTATCTGAAGGAGGTTAGTTACTTTTGTAGTGTAAAACTGAAATATAAGACATTATGGTAAGAACAGAAATACAAAATGAACTATATCCTGATTGCCCAATCCGGAATATACTTGCTCGTATAAGTGATAAATGGTCTATGTTGGTTCTTTTTACATTGAACCAGTCTGGATTGATGCGTTTCAATGCTTTGCAAAGAAACATTCCTGATATTTCGCAGAAAATGCTGACTGTCACTTTGAGGACGCTTGAAGAAGACGGATTTGTCAAACGGAAGGTGTATGCAGAGGTTCCGCCAAGAGTGGAATATTCATTGACAGACAGAGCTGTTTCCTTGTTGCCGCATATCAACAGCTTGATTGTATGGGCAAAAGAAAATATGGATGCCATTTTGACGGACAGAGCACGTAAAAGGAAGAAATAGTGAGGAGTTTTCAAATACATTTACATAAATAAAATTTGCAATATATCAAGATAAAACATCATGGCAGGAGTATATGTACATATACCGTTTTGTAAGAGCAGATGTATCTATTGTGATTTCTTTTCTACTACCTCGCTTGAAGAGAGAACACGCTATGTCAATGCCTTGTGTAAGGAGATAGAGGTAAGAAGAGACTATCTGCATACGTCAAAGCAAAATGGGAAAGTCTCGATTGACACGATATATTTCGGTGGAGGCACTCCTACACAGCTATCGGCAGACGACATAAAGACCGTCATGAAATGTCTGCATCGCATATACGATGTAAGTCGAGAGGCGGAGATAACCATCGAAGGCAATCCGGACGATTTGAACAGCCGTATGCTTGACAACTTGCTGGAGGTTGGATTCAATAGGTTGAGCATGGGCATACAGACATTCAGTGATGCACGGTTGCGCTTTCTTTGCAGACGGCATACGGCGGAGGCGGCTGCCCATGCCGTGGAGGAAGCCAAGCGGGCGGGATTCGGGAATATAAGCATAGATTTGATGTATGGTTTTCCGAATGAAACATTGTCGGAATGGGAGAATGATGTGTCTGTCGCCATCGGTTTGGGCATACAGCATATTTCTGCCTATTCGCTGATGTATGAAGAAGGTACGGCATTGTACAGGATGAGAGAAGAAGGGAAGGTGGAAGAAGTTGACGAGGAATTGTCATTGTCCATGTATGAAATGTTGATGGACAAACTGGAAGGTGCAGGATTCGAACATTATGAGATTTCTAATTTCAGTCGTCCGGGATTTCGTTCCCGTCATAATTCAAGCTACTGGAACGGCATTCCGTATATCGGGATAGGGGCTGCTGCCCATTCATTTGACGGAAAGTCAAGACAATGGAACCCCTCGTCGTTGTCCTGCTACATCACCGGCATGGAGGGCGGAACACTATCGGCTGAGAAGGAAGAGCTGAGTGAGTGGCAGAGATATGACGAATGCATAATGACCGGACTGCGCACCTCTGACGGTGTGAATCTTGATGCATTGAGACAGATGTTCGGCAATGAGCGGCTCAGATATTGCATGGACTGTGCGGAAAAATACATATATGACGGATTGCTGGAGATAATTTCCTGTCCCTATTCGCTTCGGCTTACAAGAAAAGGTATTTTTGTATCCGACAGTATCATGGCGGAGCTTATGTCGGACGAAGATTAAAAACAGCTTTTTAAAAAGATTTATTATAGTCATAGTGATAGCGAGAAAAAAATGACTTCCGCAAGTTTTCATATTGACGACATCTGAAAATAAGGGATTTAGCTATAACTTTCTAATTTGATAAAAAGGACAGCCTCCTTAGATTTGTACTTTTCCCTCAAATTATTTGTACAATCCAAACTAATGTTTTATACTTTGCGCGGTATAATTTTGTGCAAAGTATAGATGAAATTTGCTTATATTACGCGCGGAACGGTGATTTTATGCCGTCTTCTCAATAAAAATATGTACCTTTCCTCTAAAGAAAAAACATTTTCTTTATCCTGCAGGTGTGAGATTCCCACGATTTTCATTTATATTTGCAAGATAATACACGAGAATTCATGTAGATAGAATGAAATTAAAGAATCTGATAGCAGAATGTACTGTATACGACTTCAAGGTGATGCTTGAAGAAAAGAAGCCTAAGAGTTGGCTGAAAAGCGTAAGCGCTTTTGCCAACGGCTTGGGCGGTTCTCTTTTCTTTGGTATAGATAATGATGGCATCGTCAATGGACTTGGTGATGTGCAGCATGTTTGCGAAGTTATCAGTAGCAAGATACGTGATTACATGGACCCTCTACCAGAGGTGGAAATGATTCCTCATAATATAGATGGTTCACATATATTGCAACTCAAAGTCATTGCAGGGCATTATACTCCATATTACTACGTCGGCGATGGTCAGCGCATAGCCTTTGTTCGTATCGGCGATGAGAGTCTTCCAGCTACAGCAGAGCAAATGGTACGCTTGGTATTGAAAGGTTCTAACAAAACTTACGATTCCCTTCACACAGATTATAAGGTAGAAGACTATGCTTTCACGATATTAGCGAATGCTTTCAAAGACCGCACTAAACAAGAATGGGATAAGAAGTATCTATTATCGTTCGGGCTGGTAACCAGTACCGGTAACCTTACGAATGCAGGCGCACTGTTTGCCGATGATTGCCCACTATGGCAATCTCGCCTATACTGCACACGATGGGATGGCAAGGAAAAGGGTGATGCTATCAACGATGCAGAGTTTACTGGAAACGTCCTTATGCTACTTCGTGAAGCCATGAACTTTGTGAAATCCAACACAAAGAAAGGCTGGGAGAAGTTACCTAATGGGCGAAAGAACAAACCGGAATATGCAGCGCGTGCCGTTCTTGAAGCAATGGTTAACCACTTCATCCATCGGGACTATACCGTGATGGGTGGTGAAGTGCATCTTGACATCTACGATGACCGTCTTACCGTTATGTCCCCTGGTGGAATGTACAATGGAATGCTGATTCAAAACTTAGACATCGCTGACGTTTCTTCTGAAAGACGTAACCCAATACTTGCAAATGTCATGGCCCAACTGGACTATATGGAGAAAAGAGGTAGTGGACTCACACGCATCTGCAACGAGACCAAAGCATTGGATGGGTATAGGGATGAACTGAAACCTGTTTTCAAATCCACTCCAACTCAATTTCAGACTATCATCTTTGCCTCCACCGACATGACAAATGTCGGAGATAATGACGGAGACGTGTCGGAGATGAAAATTACTGAGCGTCAACAGAAAATATTGAATCTCATCAAAGAGTCTCCGACAATTAGTGGTCGCCAAATGTCGGAGATTTTGTCAGTGAGCCAACGTACTGTAGAACGTGACCTCTCCGTTTTGCAGAAGAAAGGTGTTCTGAGACACGAAGGCAAGGATAATGACGGCATGTGGGTAGTTGTGGTATAGAATATTTTTCGAAGGACACTGTATATATGTTCGATATAAGGAGAATGGTTATGGCTCAAGATAAAATAGTATTGTCAGATATTGTTCAGCAAACATTGCTTATTCCAAATTTGGCCGTTAAGAAACCTTGGTATAAGCACGTCAATTGGATAGATCAATTATGTGCAACGGTAAATCTCATACCATGTGTAGGAGGTGCTATAGCAGGTGAAATAAAGGTCATAACCGATGCCGCTGCCAACTATCAAGTTTCTGACTTTCTTCGTAAATTCATTACATTCATTTATGAATTAGGAGATTTTGGAGACAACGAGAGAATGCAGTTCCTTAAAGAACTTGAAGAATCTGCCCAAGATACAAGTGGCAACGTAATATTATCTATAATTGATAGGCTTGACAATATCCACAAACAAAAAATACTTGCAAATCTTGTTAGGGCCAAGGGTGAAGGAAAAATCACAATAGAAGAATTTTTTCGTCTGGAATCTGTTCTGCAAAGGATACCATATGTTGACCTTAAACAACTCCCTTTGTATCAAATGGAATATTACGATGATAATGGTGATTCTGAATTGTTATATTCTACTGGAGTTTTAAGACCTGCAATGTACCATCAAGATGGTGATAAATATGTACTATCTCCTCTCGGTGTTAATTTGATGAAATATGGCCTACGGCTTTCTGTCGAAATGCCACAGATAAAAGGTGCATACACAGGAATAGGATGGGAGGAGATAAGCGAAGTACCGGATATTGAAGGTGTGAAAGATATTGTAAAGAAATCATTAGAAAATCAACGTTATCAAGAGTCAGATCAAGCAATGTTTGATTATGACATTGTTCGAGGAAAGTAACAGTCTATTTCCGTTTTCATGTAAGAACTACGCAGAAAGATATTATACTTGCACACCATAGATTCAGAGTTTTCACTTCACAACAAGCTAATTTGCGAATTTGTAAACGTGCGAAGTTCTTCTTCATATCCACCTTTATATGTATGAAGGTAATTAAGTCAGGCTATCTATTATACCAGATGCGTTGATTTGTACCCACCTCATTAGTGCACATCGAAAACCATTTTTACCGTGAAAGCAAATGCAAATCGAGAGCAGGACTTGCCAAACTTGCTTGAGCAATTATGCCGAGATGCAACTTTGCTTATGTAAAGAAGAAAAGACCAGCCCAATATGCAACCCATCGTCTTTGCATCACTTGACTTTATACTTCTTATATATACAAACATTAAAGTAAAGTTGTCTGTATATCTATATATGAGAACGGGTATCGTTTCAGCCACATCCCATTCTATTTTCTCTTTTGACTGCATCCCATTATTTTCTTTTCTTCCCTCATTTTGTTATCCAAACCCCACATTTGTGCGTAAAAGCAAGTTAAAATCGTTGAAGTTGTTTCTACTAATTGATGAAAGTTAAATATGATGTAAAAAAATTAAAA
>X363_Desmarests_Spiny_Pocket_Mouse__coassemble_922_pt1 | contig 13340 bp, 12 predicted proteins | sample X363_Desmarests_Spiny_Pocket_Mouse__metabat2_low_PE_006 | metagenome-assembled genome bin X363_Desmarests_Spiny_Pocket_Mouse
ACTACAGAAGGAATAATGGTGGCAATGACGATGATATAGATATAGCGTTTCAATACCATTATTCCTTCTGTAGTGATGACTTATAGCATCGTAAAAGAATCATTCTACAAGTCGCATGCAGGCGCATTCATCAACAATGAATTTAATTTCAGTCACACTCAGGTGATACAGAAAGAAATTTCCTACAAAAACAAGGAAATAAGGGTTGTGCTCATGGGTGAAGAACTACCGGCGAAAATGATTGCAACCGTAGAACAGAGAATGGATGGTTACAAACTGAAAGGCACAAAACTTATTGTCATACAGGGAATCAACAACAGTAACAATGTAGATGTCTCATCCATTAAAACCATCGTAATGAAAGACCTGTATGAGAAGAATGAAAAAACGATAGAGGAGCAGCGCAAGCAAATAGAAACACTTGAAAATGCTGCGGAGCAGGAGAAGAAGTTTGGTGAACTTACTATGGCGCTAAGCTGTGAAATATCTACGCTTTTTCCCGGTATAAAGTCGCTCACGCTCAACCGCACTGTCAGATGCTATACTACAGACTCCATAGCTCCTGACACATTGTGTCTTGCCACTCTTTCTTTCGACAAACAACCGAAGCAGGAGGAGCTGACGCGGTTGAAAAACTGGCTTATGAAGCGTACTCAAGAAAAGAATCTGGAGATTCTATATTAATCTGGGAACAGGGGAAGTAAAGAAAAAGAGGGAATAAGAAGTTTTTCATTCGAGCGCAGCTATAGGGGCAGATTTATGTCTGACATCATCTATACATATTGAAGGGGACAGGTGAGAAGTAACCTTTGGCATATTATCTGATATTATTTTGATATTCAGCATATATAATGAAACAAATATGTTAACATGTAAACAAATCGATTACAAAAATATTGTTGCAAAAGTTAATTTTTCTATTTCTTTGCAGATAATATACAAATAAAAGGGAGGAGAACATGAAAAATGAATAAAAGAATATATAGAAGATCGGGAGATAAGAAACGATTTCACATAAATCTATAGAAAACAAACATTGCATGGGAGGCAGATTCTGGCTTTCCATGCAATACCGGAATCAGCCTATACATTATAACAGAGAAGCATAATATGGATGTCTTGTCAGTAAACATAACAGGGAATTACCAATAAAAAATAATAACATACAGATATGCACATAGGGAATCAAATAAAAATGAAGATGAAGGAGAAAAAGAAAAGTGTCGTATGGTTAGCAAACGAGCTTGGATATAGCCGCATAAACATATACAAAATCTTTGATAAAAGAAGCATTGACTCCAACATATTATTGCGCATATCAACAATACTTGATTTCGATTTTTTCAGTTTATACACAGAAGAACTTGAACAGAAAAAGCAGCACTATGATCAAGAAGTGTAGTAAAAACAGAATATATTCTATCTAAAAATGAAAAATACATACCTTTTTTTGGTCACAAACAAAAAAAGTAATACCTTTGCAACGCATTCGGAAATGCAGAATGCCCAGATGGCGGAATCGGTAGACGCGCTGGTCTCAAACACCAGTGGAGCAATCCATCCCGGTTCGATCCCGGGTCTGGGTACAGGTAAAAGCTAAGTATTGATTTTTTCAATTACTTGGCTTTTCTTTTTTATCAGACTCTTCGGGTCAGCAGATTTGGGTATAAAAAAGGTCAGCTAATAAATATTATCGCTGATTTTGCTATATGAAGAAGAAACTTAAATTGAATATAATGAAAAATAAAATGAACTTATTCGGGGCGATGGCACAGTTGTTCCTGCGCGATGAAAGTGAGGAACAAAATAATCTTGCCATTATTCCTTTGTCAGAGTCGTTTAAGAAGTTATACCCGAAAAGTGCTTGGATGCCGTTGGTAGATAGAGCCGTTGCCAAAAATAAAGCATTCAATAAAGTGGAGACATCTGACTATATCCATTTTCCTGATATAGAGAATATAAAGACGTTTGGTGAGGTGATAGACAGATATAAAGGAAAGGTCGTTTTCATGGATATTTGGGCAACTTGGTGCGCCCCATGCCGAAAATCGTTTGCGTACATCAAACCGTTGCAGGAGTATGTGAAAAGTCATGACGATATTGTTCTGCTTTATCTGAGCATTGACCGTCAAGAAGACGATGCGAAATGGCATAAGATGGTCGCATCATACGGCTTGATGGGAGAGCACATACGCATGCAGGAAGCTTTCCATAGTGAAATATATAAAACATTTGGGGACATACATGGAGTCTTGTCTATACCTCGTTATGTCATTTTCGATAAAAGCGGAAAGATTCACTTCAATGCGGCTGCGTCTCCCGAAAACATGGAAGAGCTGCAATCGCAACTTGAAGAAGCATCAAGAGCTAATAAAAGATGAATGGTTCTCAAAAAAGGCTGTTTTTGAGAACCATTCATCGCAATACTTCTCAAAAATCGTCTTTTTGAGAAGTATTTTTCTTCTAATTCAAATTCAATTGGAAGAATAGAGATTTTTAGTTTCATTCTGACTTCTCCGCATATATTTCAAAATTTAATAGGCTATTGTCGTAGATAAGTTTAACTAATTATTCTGGTTTATACATTGTTGTAACCTATATTTAAAGCTCCATAAAAAATTTTTTGACATCGTTTTTTGAGGTATATTTTGTTTTGATAAAATGTCGATGTATTTTGAATAATACAATCATATTGACAAATAATATTTGTTTTCGCTGTCTTTTTGATTTTGCCAAATGTTAAAATCCTGAGCCCTCTGGAATGCTTCAAAATGAGGCGCGCCGAACTTTTCTCAAAGAATGGGGATTTTGTGAGCGTTTTCAAAAGCTTTCACGAATTGTGAAATAGTGTTTCGTTTTAGAACGGTTCTTTCACATTTGTTTATTCTTGACGAAGAGTTTTCTGGAGAAGAGTACTAAGTTTTTAAATTTTCAGCGTACTGTTTTTTTCTTCGCAGCGCACTGCAATTTTCTTCACAGCGCACTGGAAATTCTCTCACTGTGCGCTGAAAATTTGACGACAGTGCGCTGAAATTAAAAAAATACTGGGATGTGGAGAATAAGACAGCGGAGTTCATCCTAAATGTTAAGAAGTGTATAATTTGTTGCATGGGAAGAGGGGCAGAACAGAAACTGAAAAATGGGTGTTGTTCGGGCGGTATTTGGGAACGGAAACGGTGGGCTTATTTGTAATATATTAATAATCAGAGATTTATCAGAATACTCAAATTTATCGAAAAATTGCGTCCGGCGCATTTTTTTGAACGATTTCTATAAAATTATATCTTTTTGATTATCAGAGTCTTATCTTTGAGTCAAAATTTTCGTCTTCTCGCCATCGACAAAACATTGCTCCAAATGTTAAATTTTCATTTTGGGCGAAAATATCATTTTGTCAAATTGAAAAATGCCGTTTTAGCATGATTTTCTACTGTTTTATGTGGTATCCGTCACAGGTCTTCCCCTCCTCAAAAATAGAATAAGGTTAGGAGAGCCTGCGATGAAGAAGGCTGTAGAATATGATTATTTTAAAAATAAGATAGTTTATAGGTCTTCGCCATTTGCCCTATTGTACTCATTATCATAGAACATAGTAATATAGTGTTTCCCCAAAAAACAAAGATAATGTATATAAGATTAGAATACTTAGAAGAAGTGGTGCGGTTGCGACGGAGGAGTCTGTCGGATACACCCATAAAGATACATGGTAGGTTTATCCTTGCAACTATATAAAATCGCCAAAGATGTTTTAAACTGAAAGAATCTCAGCTCTATATTCAGAACTGAGATTCTTTCGACCTTGGTCACTCCTTGTAGAGGACTTATAGTTAGGTAGGATATTTACAATACAGCCTTCAGTCTGGCAATGAAGTCGTCAGCTTCCGCCATTGTCAGGCAAAGAGGAGGAAGCAGACGGAGCGTGTTTGTTCCGCTGCATCCGGTGAAACAATGCTGCTCGTGGATAAGGCGGTTGCGCACCTCCTTGTAAGGGGTGTCAAGTTCTATGCCAATCATGAGACTGCGACCGCGAACATCAATCACGTGAGGCAGGTTGGCAGCCTTGAGCTGTTCCATCAGGTATTCTCCGACCTTTTCTGCATTCTCTATTAGGTTCTCGTTCTCGATGATGTCGAGTACGGCAAGGGCGCCGGCACATGCAAGATGGTTTCCGCCGAAAGTGGTTCCCAGTTGTCCATAGACAGGCTTGAATTTCGGAGAAATAAGCAGACCGCTCATCGGGAATCCATTGGCAATTCCTTTTGCCACCGTGATGAGGTCTGGTTTTATGCCAAGATGCTGGTGGGCGAAAAAGCGTCCGGAACGACCGTATCCACACTGGATTTCATCGCATATAAGTATGGTGTTGTGCTTCTCGCACAGAGCACTGAGCTCCTGCATGAACTCGGCTGTTGCCAAGCGTATGCCGCCGACACCTTGTATGCACTCGATGATACATGCGCATACGTCTCCCTTTTCAATTTCTTTCTTCCATGCCTCAATTTCGTTGAGAGGGAGGTATGTCACATGGCCGTTGGCATTGATCGGCGCGATAATCTTTGGATTGGCTGTAGCTTCTACGGCAAGCGATGTGCGCCCATGAAATGCCTTCTCAGCAGATAAGATGCGTGTGCGTCCGTTATAGAAGGACGCAAGTTTCAATGCGTTCTCATTGGCTTCTGCACCCGAATTGATTAGGAACAGTTGGTAGTCCTCATATCCGCAGACCTTTCCGAGTCGTTCTGCCAGTTTCTGCTGGAGAGGGTTGATGACTGAATTGCTGTAGAAACCGAGCTTGTTCAGCTGTTTCGTCATGGCATCCACATAGTGGGGATGGCAATGTCCCACGCTGATTACGGCATGTCCGCCATAGAAGTCAAGATATTCTTGTCCTTTGTTGTCCCAGACTTTGCATCCGAGACCTTTCTCTATGGCAATATCAAATAATGGATATACGTCAAATAATTGCATGATTCTTGTTTTATAATTAAAAAGCTGATGGCTTCAGGCGGAGACCCGATGTCTCGTCAATTCCGAACATGAGATTCATGTTCTGCACTGCTTGACCTACTGCACCTTTGAGTAGATTGTCGATGACAGAGGTGATGACCGCCTTGTTGCCGAACTTGTCGATGTGGACAAGGGCTTTGTTGGTGTTGACCACCTGCTTCAAGTCAATCTGTTTGTCTGTGTAATGTGTAAAAGCTGCTGTGGCATAGAATGTCTTGTACATTTCTGCAAGCTGTTCGCCTGTCGGGTTTGTCGGACTTCCTTCCTCACCCTCAAACTTGACCACCTCGGTACAGAATATTCCGCGTGCAAAATCTCCGCGATAAGGGATAAAGTCGATGCTTGCTTCAAGAGAACCTTGAAGCTCTGTGAGTGACTGACGTATTTCGTGCAGATGTTGGTGATTGAACACTTTATACACGCTCATATTATTGTTGCGCCATGAGAAATGTGTTGTTGCGCCGGGCTTTTGTCCTGCTCCGGTGGAACCGGTGATGGCATTTACTGCCACATCGTTGGTCAGCAGTCCGGCTTTTGCCAGAGGAAGCAGTCCGAGTTGTATGCAGGTGGCAAAGCATCCCGGATTGGCAAGGTGGCAGCAGTTCTTTATTTCCTCCTTGTGTATTTCCGGCAGACCATATATATAGTCGTGTGTCGGAGAAGCTATGCGGAAATCTTGGGCAAGATCTATGATTTTTACATGGGCAGGGATTGTGCGCTCTTTAAGAAAAGCCTCGCTTTTGCCGTGTCCGAAGCAGAAGAATACGACATCAACATGGTCAAAAGGCATTGCGTCCGTGAACTCCATGTCTGTTTCGCCGATAAGTCCTTCGTGTACGTCTGTAATTTTGTTGCCCGCATTCGAGCCGCTGTTCACGAATACAATCTCTGCGTCCGGATGGTTGAGCAGAAGACGGATAAGTTCGCCTCCTGTGTATCCGGCTCCGCCGAGTATTCCGATTCTAATCATTGTCTGTATATGTTAGGCTCTTCTGGTATGATGAAGAGCAAGATGATATAAACGATAATTCCTGAGAATGCTGTAAATACGGTCAGAAGTGTATAGATGACGCGTATGACCGTCGGATCCATTCCTAAATAGTTGGCGATTCCTGCACAGACTCCGCCAAGCATACGTCCTGTCCGAGGACGCACAAGTCTTTTGTCGTTGGTTTCCATAATTATATATGGTATTGATGAATACTGCTTTTTTTGACTGACGGGAAGGAATGTTTATCTTTCTTCGTCTGGATGGCAAGCATAGTAGAGACGGAGTGGGGTAGAAGTGACTTTGATGAATCCTTTGGCATCTTCTGCTGTCCAACCTTTCTGTACTTCGCCATATTCACCGAACTTGTTCTTTACGAGGTCGTCTGGTGAATCTACTCCGACTGTCTGGAAGCTGAGTGGGCGAAGCTCGAGTGTGACAACTCCGTTCACATTGCGCTGTGAGCTTGTCAGCATGGCTTCTATGTCCGGCATAACCGGTTCGAGATACTGGCTTTCGTGCAGGAACATTCCGTACCAGTTGCTGACTTGGTCTTTCCAGTATTGCTGCCACTTGGAAAGTGTGTATTTCTCAAGGAAGCGGTGTGCTCCGATAATCAGCATTGGGGCGGCAGCTTCAAAACCTACACGTCCTTTGATGCCTATAATTGTGTCGCCCACATGGCAGTCGCGTCCGATGCCGTATGCCGCTCCGATTTCTTCCACTTTCTGTATGGCAAGTATCTTGTCCTCATATTCCACTCCGTTCACAGAACACAGTTCGCCGTTCTTGAATCCTAATTTTAGAAGCTCAGGACCTTCTTTGGTCGGGTGTTTAAGATAAGCGGATTCAGGTAGTCCTTGGTTAGAGTCAAGAATTTCGCCACCGCAGATGCTTGTTCCCCAGATTCCCACGTTGTAGCTGTATTTGAGTTTGGCGAAGTCTGCATTAAATCCGTGGGCATTCAGGTAATCTACTTCTTCCTTGCGTGTCAGGTTCTTGTCGCGTGTGAGTGTGATGATTTCCACACCCGGAGCCATAACAAGGAATGTCATGTCAAAACGAATCTGGTCGTTTCCTGCACCGGTTGAACCGTGGGCGATTGCCGATGCTCCTATTTCGTTGGCATATCTTGCTATTGCAATGGCCTGGAATATACGTTCTGAAGACACGGAGATAGGGTAGCAGTTGTTACGGAGTACATTGCCGAACACCATGTATTTCAGACTTTTCTCGTAATATTCCTGAGTAACATCGAGAGTGACGTACTTGGTTGCTCCTAACTTGTACGCATTCTCTTCGTTGGTTTTCAGTTGCTCGGCACTGAAGCCGCCTGTGTTGGCACATGCTGCATGAACTTCATATCCCATCTCTTTTGCGAGATACATCACTGTGTATGATGTGTCAAGACCGCCGCTGAATGCTACGACGACTTTTTTCTTTGTCTGTTCCATTATTGTAGGTTTTTATTAGATTGTCTTGATTGTTTTCGTTTTGAGCGTTATCTCAAATTCATCTTTGCTGCTTTCTGTGCCATTTCCACGACATCGGGAGGAAGTTGTACCGGCAGCGGCTCGCCTTCATGGTCTTTCGGGTCAAACAACATGGCGGTGCATATACAGTATTTGCGCCCTGTACGTGCCAGTATGTCGCAGTTTATGCAGCACGGCTTTTCCGGAGTGCCGCATCCCGCCCAGTAAGCGTCGTCCTGAGTAAGTTCGGCGAAAGTAACAGGGACATATCCTAAAGAAGTGTTTATCTTCATGACTGCCGCCTGACTGGTCAGACCGAACAACTTGGCATGAGGCCAGCGCAATCGGCTGAGTGTGAATGCCGTTTGTTTGATGCGTGTGGCGAGATGATGTTTACGAAACTTCTCTACCACAATGAGCCCGGAGTTCGCCACATATTCCTTGTTGCCCCAACTTTCAATATAGCAGAAGCCGGCAAACTCTTCTTCTTCTCCTGCAAGGGCGATAATCGCCTTGCGTTCACGCATTTTTGTCGCAAGATATTCATGTGTTCGTGATGCTATCCCGCTGCCACGTTTTTTTGCTGAATCGGTAATTGTGGCGAGAATGATGTCAACATACTTCTCGTGAGAAGCATTGGCAACCACTACCTTTATGCCATCATCGTATTCCATTTCTTTCCTTTGTGTATCTATGCTGTTTTTTTAATAAATCGGTATTATTTGTGAAATGGCGACTTTCACCATTTCTTTAGAACATCCTTCTTCCAGAATGAGCAGTATTGTGTCGTCGCCAGCGATTGTGCCTATGACCGACTCTATTTCTGCATGGTCAATGTCTGAAGCAAGGCTGCTTGCATATCCGGGACGTGTTTTCACTACTGCGAGATTTCCGGAGAAGCGGATGGATATGAATCCGTTGCGCTTCATTATTTCTTCCGGGGTCTGGTTCTCTCTGATGCGTCTGAACATTGCGTGTTCGGGAAGCACATAGTAGGGGATGCCGCCTTTGGATATGGCTTTTGCGACTTTCAGTTGCTTCAAGTCGCGTGAGAGGGTTGCCTGAGTCAGTTTGTATCCTTTGTCCGCCAGTGCAGACAGAAGTTCGTCCTGATTACTTATTTTCCTACTTGATATGATGATTTTTATTGCGTCTAATCGTGAATCTTTTATTCCCATATTGATATAGTTCTGAAAGACGCTGCAAAATTAATGAATAAAATGCATAAACATGCAGTTTATATGTATGTTTTTTACTCTTTTGAATGAATGTTTTGTATAAACTGCATATTTTAAGTCTGCGGACAATATAAAATCATGGGGTTATAGAGTTGCGGCATTTCTGTTCTGCTTTGCTTTTTGACTCTATAACCCCACGATTTTATCTTACCCACAGTTCAGGATTGAGACGTGTGCTTTCTTTTCGTAACTGAAAGTGCAATACCGTATTTCCGTTTGCATCTTTGCCGATGTTTCCTAATGTCTGCTTGGTCGATACTTTCTGTCCTTTCTTTACATTTACAGACGAAAGTCCTGAATATACGGATATGTAGCTTCCATGTCTGAGCATGATGATGTAACTTGTGCCGTACTGGAAAACGGATGATACTTCTCCGTCGAATATAGCACGTGCCGCCGCACCTTGCTGTCCGCGAATGTCTATACCCTTGTTGTCTAACTGCACATTCCTTAATCCTGATACCGTATATTTTCCGTAGTGCCCGACCACGGAATAAGAACCAGTGATAGGCATCGGGAGCTTTCCCTTGTTGTTCGCGAAGCTTGACGACAGGCGGACATCACTGCTGTTGTCCGATTTCCATGCGGCAATTTTCTCACCAGCCCTGTTGTTCTTCTCGGCTGTCCGCACATCCTTGTCCGCGCGTTCCAGCTCTTTCTTTGCCGCCTTTTTCTCGGCATCGCTCTTCGCGGCTTTCTGTGCGGCAAGTGCACGTTCCCTTGCCGCTTTCGCTGCTGCCAGTTTCCGTTCTCTTTCTCTTTTCTCCGCTTCTGCTTTCTTGCGTGCTTCTTCTTCCTTACGTTTGCGTTCAGCTTCGATTTCCTGTTTGATGATGCGGTCTATCTCGGCATTCAGCGCGGCTTCTTGCTTCTGGTACTCTGCGATTTGCCGTTGTACAGTGGTTAGGTTGCGGTTCAGATAGTCTATTTTTGTCTGGCAGTTGCTTTTTAGGCTCACCAGTGCGGTTTTGTTAGCCTCCACAGTTTGTAGATTTTTTTGCACCTGTGCTTTTGCGGCAAGTAATTCATTCTGCTTTTTCTTTACCTCCTGCTGTTGCTCCTTGATAATTGCTCCCTGCGCTTTCTGGTATGTGGCATATTCTTGAAGATACCTCATGCGCCGTATGATTTGTGCAAAGTTGTCTGCAGAGAAGATGAACATCATCTTGTTCTGCACACTGCGGTGACGTCGCAGACGTACAAGGGCATTTGAATATCTGTTCTTCTTGATTTGTAATTCTTTCTCCAGTTGAGAAAGTTCCTTTTGCAATGTGGAGACAAGTTTGTTGAGGCGCACTATTTCTGTATTCAGACTGTCGATAGACGCTTGTTGCTTGCCTATCCGGTTGTCCAGAATCAGTACGCTGTCCAAATTAGCCTTTATCGAACGGTTCAGATTGGCGGCTTGCTGTTGAGATTGCTTGCGCTTGTTCTGTGCGGCAGCGGCTTCTTTTTTTAACCTTGTCTTCTTGTCAACGACCGTTGTGGTGGCTTTCTTTTTTGTGGTGCTCTTTCTCCTGTTCTGCGGAAAAGCGGTGATGACTGAACAGATACAGAGTATGATGATGAGTATTCGTTTCATTTAACGAGCATTTTGAGTATCTTTTCCGGGGATGCCTTCTGATATTTTGCCGGAATACTGGTGCGTGCAATCCAGTCGGATGAGTTCTTTATGGACGACAGCTTGAATGCCAGTGATGCCGATTTTGTGCCGGATGTGAATGCCAGTGTCAGTTCTCTTGGAAACTTGCAACCTTCAAAGTCTGTGAAGTTTCCATAGTCGAAATGTAACTGGTAGCTGTCGGTTGCCGTGTCGGTCACTTTAGTCTTGTTCAGTATGCCGGTTTGTTTCTCCGTGTCGAAACTGTATGTCAGTAGTCTGTCCGCATATCCGATTTCTATATTTCCGTCTTCATGGTCTTTGTAGGTAAAAGCCGATGCGTCCGGTTGCTTCTTGCCCGGTTCGAACACTTCGTTCCAGAACAACGACTGCAGAGTGTTGAAGTCGATGTTTGCTTTCTTCAGAAAATCTACATCCTCATACGGCACGTCAATGTATTGCTTGTTGAGGCGGTCGATGATAAGCACCTTGTTACGGGTAAACTCCATTCTCCCCACTTCCATCATTCCGAGGATAGGATCGACAAGGGAAACCTGTATCACATCGTCCTTTTTCATTTTCAGTGTGCCGTTGGTGCTCATCGACTTGCTCCCTGATGAAATGGTCACATTTATCTTTGCCGTAAGGTCTTTCTCCCGTGAATCATTGCTTTTGACAAGAGAGAAAAACGCTTCGGACGAGAAAGCCGCAGTTGCAGAAACCGCATCTTCTTTGCCGATTCCTTTGCGTGAAGAGCCACATGAGGTGGTCGATATTATCAAAGCGAACACACCTAATAATAGGATATATGATTTTGCTGATTTTTTCATGCTGTAATGGTATGTTTATATCTTCTTTTTTCTGATTTTCTGTTCCAAAGCCTCACTGGCTTTCTCTTCTGCAAGTTTCCGGGCTTTTTTCCACAACTCTACCGCCTGTTCCGTCTGCCCAGCCTTGAAATAGATGTCACCCGCATGTTCCACGATGTTCGCATCCTCTTTTGTGATGCTGTCGCCGAGCAGGACGAGCGCACTGTCGATATACACCTGTGCCTCCTTGTATCTTTTCTGCTGGAACAGAATCCATGCGAAGGTGTCGAGGTAGGTTGGGTTGTCGCCGTTCTTTTCCAGTGACCTTGCGCTCATCTCTTCCGCTTTTTGGAGGTCTCGCTTATGGAGAGAAAGATAGTAGGCATAGTTGTTCAGCACAAGAGCGTCGTCCGGTCTGTATATCAGACAGGAGTCGTATGCCTCAAATGCTTTTTCGTCTTCTCCTGCTTCGTGGTACAGGTCGCCTAAAATGGAATATAAGTTGGTGAGCAGAGTGACACTGCTGTTCTCATCCACATGCGACAGTCCTCCGCGCAGGGCTCCTATGGCAAGTCTGGTGCTGTCCTGCTGGAAATAAGCCACACCGAGATAATAATAATATACAGGGTCTTGCGCCCCATATTCAGTGGCAGGCTTGCAGATATGTATGATTCCGGCTGTATCCTCTTCCTGTATGGCATATGAAAGGAGCTGATTGCGGGCAATATCATTTTCCGGGTCAATGTCCAACATGCTGTATAGCAGTGGTTTGATTTCAGCCTGAGGCATCTTCTTTGTCACCATATATCTGACACACAATTCTGTCATTGCCACATCTGTCTGAGGCTGTTCAAGTGCTTTGTTGAACAGACGCATGATTTTAACGGAATCGCCTCCGTTCTGCACATCCTGATAGACAAAGCTGCTCATGAGCGAAAGGCGCGTCTGTTTGTCGAGCTGAGGATTGGATACAAGCTGTTCAAGCTGCTTCTGATAGAGTTCGTTCTCCCCTGTCTTTTCATAATACGAAGCCAGCGAAAGCATCACATTCACATTCATGGAATCGATGGCTTCTGCTTCTTTATATACCTTATATGCCTGTTCCGGTTTGTCGTTGTCGAGATACAAATCTCCAATCAACACTCTGTACCGCAGGTCGTTGGGATATTCCGCTGCAAGGTCGCTCATTTCCTTGAACGCGTTTTTCTCGTCTTTCATCTGCACATAGATTCTGAACTTCTCCATACTCAGTTGTTCGCTCTTGCCTTCTTTCGTTTCAAGTCGGTCGAGCGTCTTTATCACATTGGCATAGTCCTGCTTGTCGTTGTATATGCCCATCAGCATCATCAGCAGTTCGCTCTTTTCCGGAAACTGCTCTATCATGCCTTCAAGCACGGGCAGAGCCTCGTCCATGAGGTTCTTGCTCATGTAAAATCTCACGAGCGCATTCTTGTACCAGTAGTTCTTAGGTTCAAGTTTGACCGCCAGTTCCAAACAATCCCTTGCTTTTGCCTCCTCTTTCAGAAAGAGCCAGTAGTTCGACAACTCGTAGCAGACAGCTGCCGACTGCGGGTCCAGTTCCCGGCAGTATGTCAGCAGGTCAAATGTCGCATCATGGTTGCCGAGTTGCCGCTGTCTCTGTGCTTCATAAAAAATATAGTCGAACTTACGTTGCACCTCGTCTGTCAAACGAAGCGTGTCCGCAATGTCTGCTTGTCTGCTGTTTGCAGTTGTGCCATAGACATGAGCCGGGCATATTCCTGCAAATGTCATCAGCAATACTATGATATACGTCTTTTTTATTCTGTGAAACATGCTATATCCTTCTTGCGGTGTAGATGATATTTCTTTTGTCATTCGCCGTCTCCGTTTTATTTTGTTCCGGAATGTCCGAATCCTCCTTCTCCGCGTTCCGTCTCGTCCAGAGTCTCAACCACACTCCATTCCACAGTCTCGTGCTTTGCCACAACCATCTGTGCAATTCTTTCTCCGTCGTTGATGGTGAAAGGTTCGGCAGACAGATTGACCAGTATGACGCATACTTCGCCCCGGTAGTCGGCATCTATGGTTCCCGGACTGTTGAGCACGGTAATCCCTTTCTTGATGGCGAGACCGCTGCGGGGACGAACCTGTGCCTCGTATCCGGCAGGCAGAGAAAGATACAGTCCTGTCGGAACAAGTGTGCGCTGCATCGGGGCAAGCACGATAGGCTCATCAATATTGGCT
>X363_Desmarests_Spiny_Pocket_Mouse__coassemble_928_pt1 | contig 13260 bp, 16 predicted proteins | sample X363_Desmarests_Spiny_Pocket_Mouse__metabat2_low_PE_006 | metagenome-assembled genome bin X363_Desmarests_Spiny_Pocket_Mouse
TTGTCAAATGTTAAAATCCCAAGCCCTCTGGCACGCGTCAAAATGAAGCACACCGAACTTTTCTCGGAGATCGGGGCTTCTACGTGCATTTCGTGAAGTCTCCTCGAATTGTGAAATAGTGTTTCATTTTGGAGCGGTTCTTTTACATTTATTTATCTCCGGCGAAGAGTTCTTGGAAAAAAAACTACTAAGTTTTCAAATTTCCAGCGCACAGTTTTTTTCTTCACGGCGCACTGAAATTTTATTTCCAGTGCGCTACAATTTTCTGCACTGTGCGCTGAAAATTTGACGACAGCGCACTGAAAATAAAAAAACACTGGGAAGCGGAGAAAAAGGCTGTTTGCTTCGGTTGAAATGTTAAGAAGTGTATAACTTGTTGTGTTTGAAAGGTGTCAGAACAGAAACTTAAAAGTGAGTGTTTTTTTGGTGGCATTTGAGTATGAAAATGCCAAGTTGAGTCGCAAAACATTAATAATCAACAGATTATCAGAATACACAAAATTGTCGAAAAATTGCGTCCGATGCATTTTTATGAGCATTTTGAGAATTTTTATATTGTATTGATTATCAATTAGTTATCTTTAATTAAAAATTTTCGTCTCTTCACCATCGGTGAAAAATCGGTTCAAATGTTAAATTTTTATTTTGGGTGAAAATATCATTTTGTCATTTTAAAAAGTGCTGTTTTTGTATGTTTTATGGTCATCTTTGTGAATACAACCACCATCCCCACTTAAACTGCATAAGGAGTCTGTCGAATACACCCACTTAAAACTTTGAAGACATCTGTTTGAAACTGGCAGGAGCCAGCCAAACGCTTTGCTAAAGAAAATAAACGAAGTGTTTCATTTGCATGTTATATTTTTAGATTGAAAAATTGGTGGAAAGAAAAGAATATTTATTACCTTTGCCACATCAGTAAAAAGAAACAGTGTGACATTAGATATGAAAGCAGTAGTAAGCATCATTATGGGCAGCACGAGTGATCTTCCGGTTATGGAGAAAGCTGCGAAATTTTTTGATGAGATGGAGATTCCATTTGAAATTAATGCTCTTTCTGCGCATCGTACACCGGATGCTGTGGAAATGTTTGCGAAAGGAGCTGAGGAGCGTGGAATTAAAGTGATAATAGCCGGTGCTGGCATGGCTGCGGCATTGCCGGGAGTCATAGCTGCGAGTACAACTCTTCCTGTGATTGGAGTTCCTGTCAAAGGACCGGTGTTTGACGGTATGGATGCTGTGATGTCGATGTTGCAGATGCCTCCCGGAATACCGGTGGCGACAGTGGCAGTCAATGGTGCGCTCAATGCAGCCATACTCGCCGTGCAGATGCTTGCGCTTGCCGATGAACCGCTTGCCGCTAAGTTTGCTGCATACAAAGAGAATCTGAAGAAGAAAATTGAGAAAGCTAATGCCGAGTTGGCAGAAGTGAAATATAGGTTTAAGGTCAACTGAGACCGTTCTGAATAAAAAAGTGCAGATATAAATGTATTTCGCGGCAGGAAGCGTTCTGCCGAATTCCCCTTTAGAAATAATTTACTTTACACCACTCTGCACTTTTTTTCTTTACAATATTTTTGTGAGTTTTCTGTCAGCCGCAGTTCGTGGCGATTTCGTCTGTTTGCTGCCGTTTGGGCGGCAACTTTTTTATTGTGAATTTTACGATTTTCATATACCAAACACATAGAAATATGAATATTTTCAATTATAGTCGGCGCAAGACGGTTGAAGTCTGCATCGGCGCATGTCCTCTTGGCGGAGACAATCCGATTAGAGTTCAGTCGATGACCAACACTTCCACCACTGATACGTTGGGAAGTGTGGCACAGGCAAAACGCATTGTCGATGCCGGTGGCGAGTATGTGCGTCTTACGACGCAAGGCATACGCGAGGCGGAGAATCTGAAAAACATCAATATCGGACTGCGTCAGGACGGATATACAGTTCCGTTGGTGGCGGATGTCCATTTCAATGCTGCTGTGGCGGATGTGGCGGCATTGTATGCCGAGAAAGTACGCATCAATCCCGGCAACTATGTGGACCCGGGCAGAAAGTTCAAGCACATTGACTATACGGATGAGGAGTATGCGGAAGAAATCGCCAAGATTGAGGCGCGTTTCGTTCCATTCCTTGAGATATGCAGGAAGAATCATACGGCTATACGAATTGGGGTGAACCACGGCTCACTTTCCGACCGCATCATGTCGCGTTATGGGGACACTCCCGAGGGCATGGCAGAATCGTGCATGGAGTTTCTGCGTATCTGCGTGAAGAATGATTTTACCGATGTGGTCATATCCATCAAGGCAAGTAATACGGTCATCATGGTACGCACTGTCCGCCTCTTGGTTGACTTGATGGAGAAGGAAGGCATGTCATTTCCGCTCCATATCGGTGTGACTGAGGCGGGAGACGGTGAAGACGGAAGAATAAAGTCGGCTGTTGGCATAGGTGCATTGTTGTGCGATGGCATAGGCGATACGATTCGCGTATCGCTCAGTGAGGCTCCGGAGGCAGAGATTCCTGTGGCATTGAAGCTCCGGAACTATGTGGTGCAGCGTGCTGGACATACATTCATTCCCGGTGTGCAAGCCGAGAATTTTGATTATCTTCGTCCTTCGCGACGTGTAACCCGGGCTGTCGGAAATATTGGCGGCAGCAATGTTCCTGTGGTCATCGGCAGTCATTTCTGCACAGAGGAGGCAGGTGAGAGGTGTGTACAAGAACAGTTCAAGCCCGATTATCTCTATTGCGGCAATCGTATGCCGGAGCAGCGGGTGGAAGGTACTACTTATATTATAGATGCAACGGAATGGGAAGAGTATGGCAATGACGAGACGGTCTGCCCGGCATTCAGCAGCTATGGTGATGCGGCAGGAATGCTCCCTCTCATGGCGATGTGCCATGCGCCATTGAAATTCCTTTTTGTCACGTATGCCACACTGACAGATGAGGTAATTGCTTGTCTGAAAGTACATCCGGAGGTTGTGGTGATAAGCCAGTCGAACCATGCCAACCGTCTGGGAGAGCACCGTGCATTGGTTCATGAACTTATGGCAAACGGCATAGAGAATCCGGTGGTCATATTCCAGCATTACAACGAAGCCGATAAGGAGGATTTGCAGATAAAGTCGGCTGTCGATATGGGCGCGCTTTGTATTGACGGACTGGTGGATGGCATTTATCTCCACAGTAACTCTTCGGAACTGCCGGCTGACACGGTGGATGCTACTGCTTTCTCCATACTTCAGGCTGCACGTCTGCGCACATCGAAGACGGAATATATCTCTTGTCCGGGATGCGGACGTACCTTGTATGACCTCGAAGCGACAATCAAACGGATAAAGGAAGCTACAGCGCATCTGCGCGGACTGAAGATTGGCATCATGGGATGTATTGTGAACGGTCCCGGCGAGATGGCTGATGCCGACTACGGATATGTCGGTGCCGGAGTGGGAAAGGTAAGCCTTTACAAGGGCAAGGTCTGTGTGGAGAAAAATATCCCTTCGGAAGAAGCGGTGGAACGTCTGCTTGCGTTTATCGAAGAGGATATGAAGAAATAGGAGCAGAATAGAACGAATAAGTTTTGCTATTTCTTTTCTGCAAGATAATTGCTGTTTGGAAGTTTGATGAAGTGGAAAAATCAAATTTTGTGGTAAGGGCAGGAAAAATATTTTTACCTTTGTAAAATAAAGTATTAAGTTGGAATATAAGATAATAAGGATATGGCATTACCTATAGCATCAATCCCCGTATTAACAGGTGAAGTGGCTCGGCGATTTGAAGCTGAGGCGCAAAGGAACTATGATAAATACCTTCATCGTACTCCCGAAGAAGAAAAAGAAGTGAGGGAAAAGTATGATAGAGGGATGGCTATCGTCAGAAAAGTGCTTGAAAACTCAAAGTTAGGTAAAAGATGAGTTTCTTATATGATGAATGTTCTCTTTGTGAACTGAAAGAGCGACCTGATTTGGAAGGTTTTTGTTGTGGAGATAAAGACCTTGACGAGTTTTTTACTAACGATTGTTTTGCTTATGCAAAACAGTTGTTGGGCAAAACATATTTCTATACACTAAAGTCAGATTCAAAAACCGTTGTTTGTGCCTTCACGCTTGCTAATGCAGGTATAAGGGTAAGTGATTTGCCAAATGCCCGGCGCAAAAAGATTGAAGCGAACATACCTCATGTAAAGTCATTGAAAGATTATCCTGCTGTATTGGTTGCACGTCTTGGAGTTTCTGAAAAATATCGTTCAAAGCACATTGGCAGTGATGCTTTAGAATACATAAAGTACTGGTTTCTTGATCCATATAACAAAACTGGATGCCGATATGTGCTTGTGGATGCTTATAATTCCGTTTCTACCATGACTTTTTATGAAAACAATGGATTTTCTTCTGTTTTTAGTTCCGAGAAGCAAGAAAAGGAATATAGACACATTGATGAAGAAACACCATTGAATACACGTTTAATGTATTTCGACTTGATGCTATTGGCAAAAGAGAATATGTAGAGACATGTATTCACTCCTGAAATTTGAAAAATAGATTGAGTAGAAGTTGAACATATAAAATGTAGAAGCTACAAAAATAAAGGGCACAGGAAGTCTTGTTTCAGACTTCTGTGCCCTCTATCGTTATTTCTTCTTCAAGCTGCGAAGGTTAAGTGTGAGCCCGTATTATGGAAATGAATATAAAGGAATGTATAATCTAATAACGTAGGAACAAAACGTAGTCAGAGAATGGCGGCTATTTTACGGATATTGGCAAGTCGGCTCATAAATGTCGAATCCGATTTTGCTACTTGCATATTATATGCACTTTGTAAATTCAGAAACAGTTCTGCCTCAATACCTAATGCGGCTTCTAACAATAGAGCCAGCTCGGTATTGACAGCCCGTTTCCCGTTGATTACTTCGTTGAGGAGAGAGGGCGAAACCCCGATTTGATTCGCCAATTTTGCTTGTGAAAGATTTCGTGCTTCCAATTCATCGCGGATTAGTTCTCCGGGATGAGTGGGCTCAAACGGAGTGATATTATTGGCTATCATAGTCGAATCTATATTGGTGAGAGTTGTCATATCAATCGTAGTGGTTTGAAAGTTCTATAATGTTACAAATAGTTAGAATAGGCTCTTCTGTAGTCTCTTTCAAAGTAAACTCAATGCGGTACTTATTATTGACTCTTATTGAGAACATGCCGTCCTTGTCTCCTGCTAATGCTTCGAATCGTAACGAATTGATCGGAAAAAGGGATTCCTTAGATGAAGCCCATTTGAGATAGTCAATACAACGTTTGTAGCGTTTGACTATTTCTGGTTGAAAGCGATGTTTTTTATCTTTGGTCTTACCACTTTCGTATAATTCCTTTAAATATTCTTTGTCGAAGATGACTATCATATTTTTGTAATAATGCAAAGGTAGCAATAGCTTTTTATATTCACAAACTTGTGAATATAAAAAGCATATTATATTTTGTTTTGTCAAAATATATGCACAAAGGGCACAGGAAGTTTTGTTTCAGACTTCTGTGCCCTTTTTCGTTATTTCTTCTTCAAGCTGCGAAGATTAAGTGCTGTCCATATAATGGCGATGAAGAATATTCCTGCCATCATGTATGACATGGTGTCTTTCAGTACGAATGCCATCCAGAGGCTTGCGCCGAAGCAGATTATGACAAACACGAATGAAAGCCACATCATCAGTTTACTGAGATTCCCCATAATGCGAACTGTTTATTTGTTGAGTTTCCAACTGAAACCATCCTTGGTGTCTTTCACTTCAAAACCAAGGGCTGCCAGATTGTCGCGTATGAGGTCGGATGTTGCCCAGTCTTTGTTCGCTTTGGCTTTCATGCGCTGTTCGAGCAGCATATCAACTACTTTTCCGTAGGCTTCTTCGCGAGCCGCATTGCTTTCGTTGTTTGTGGAAGAAGTTGCATTGCCCTCACGAAGTCCAAGCAGTTCGAAGGCAAAAAGACGGAACACAGACTTCAGCGCCTCCAGCACATCGGTGCTGATTGTTGCCTTCTTGTCTGCAATAGTATTGATTGTGCGGCAAGCATCAAACAGATTGCTGATGACAATCGGAGTGTTGAAGTCGTCGTTGAGCGAGTCATAACACTTCTGTTTCAGTTCCTCGACAAACTTCATTTCTACAGTTCCTCCTTCGGCAACAGGCTGCACAGAGTTCAATGCTTTGTAAGCGTCGAGCAGACGGTTCAGTCCTTTTTCTGCCGCCTGCAATGCTTCGTTGCTGAAATCGACAGTTGAGCGGTAGTGTGCCTGAAGAATGAAGAAACGGATTGTCATCGGAGAATATGCACGCTCCAGCTTTTCGTGCTCTCCGGAGAAGAATTGCGGCAGAGTGATGAAGTTGCCGAGGCTCTTGCCCATCTTCTGTCCGTTGATGGTTATCATGTTGTTGTGAATCCAGTAACGAACCATATCGTCGCCTTGGCTTGCCACTGCTTGTGCAATCTCACACTCATGGTGAGGGAATATCAAGTCCATTCCTCCTCCGTGAATATCGAAGTGGCTGCCCAGATACTTGCGTCCCATCGCCGTACATTCGCAGTGCCAGCCCGGGAATCCGTCGCTCCACGGACTCGGCCAGCGCATGATGTGTTCGGGCTGTGCCTTCTTCCAAAGTGCGAAATCCGCCTGATTGCGCTTTTCTCCCACTCCGGCAAGTTCGCGTGAGTTGTTGATAATATCGTCAAGATTACGTCCGGAAAGGATGCCGTATCTGTATTTCTTGTTGTAAGCCTCCACATCAAAATACACGGAACCGTTGCTCTCGTATGCAAATCCGTTGTCCAGTATCTCCTTGACAAGCTGTTCCTGCTCAATGATATGTCCTGTGGCATGAGGCTCTATGCTTGGCGGAAGTACGTTGAGAGCGTCCATCGCCTCATGAAAGCGGTTGGTATAATACTGTGCCACTTCCATTGGTTCAAGCTCTTCGAGACGTGCCTTCTTCGCAATCTTGTCTTCGCCCTCGTCCGCGTCATGCTCAAGATGACCGACATCGGTAATGTTGCGCACATAACGCACTTTATACCCAAGGTGTTTCAAATAGCGGAATACAATGTCGAAAGTGATTGCAGGGCGCGCATGTCCGAGATGGGCATCTCCATATACGGTCGGACCGCATACATACATGCCTACATGAGGCGCATGAAGAGGTTTGAACTCCTCTTTTCTGCGTGTCAGTGTGTTATACACAAAAAGTTTCTGTTCCATATCGTTTTGTTTATCTTACATTTCAATGTGATTCATGGCACAAAGTTACGATTTTCCAATGCCATATCAGCAAAATAAACGAAAAAAGGTGATGAGTGGTAAGACTATAACTGAGTTTCGCAAGTATATGATTTCAGAGATAAGGCATAAAAAAGACATGTTTTCTTGCCTAAAAGCGTTTCATAGACAATTGATTCGGATAGATGAGTTGTTACGCATTATTCCATATCTCTAAAAAAACAGTAAGTCCTCAAAATACTTTGACTACGTGTGACATGCTATATTGTACATTTAAATGATGATATACCCTCTAAAATAAAAATATCGGTGCAGCGAGGAATTAAAAACGGTGTGTAAAATTCTCAAATCAACACTGTGGTTTTTGTAATCAGCAGTGCAGTTTACAAAATCAGCAGTGTGGTTTTTATAATCAGCAGTGCTGATTTGAGAATTCGGTGCACGGTTTTCATTCCTTTTCCGTACATACAATATGTTTTCAAAGCATAGTCTGTGCATATAGAGTATAGTGTTTTTTCTTCGATATAGGCAAATATTTCGCTTTAGACCACAGTGACGAAAGTTCTCATTTGTCTTGTAGAATAAGACTGTTTTCTCTTCTGTCTCAGAAAATCAATACTTGCGGAACTTGAAACTAAAGTAATAGCTGAAAAGATAGATTCTGCGATTTTTAGAATGCGAAGCTTTTGTTTTCGGATGCACGTAAGTGGATTCCGCCTGTCATTGCCGTTACAAAAACACAAAAAGACTGAGATTCGCAAAGAAATAAGAGTCATACACACACAAAGTAAAAGGTTTTTCGTACTTTTGGCTGCAAAATTTGTTATACTAAGGAAAGAATATCAATTTTTGAACTTAACAACGAAGAAAGACTATGTACGAAACAGGTTATGCGGATGGCTACGCAATGAGTGCCACCACGATTTATTGGATTATATTTATCGGAATAGCGATAGCAAGCTGGATTGTGCAGTGGAACCTGAACAGAAAGACCACACAATATTCCGAAATGAGGTCTTACCGAGGACTTACGGGAAAGGAAGTGGCGGAAATGATGCTGCGCGACAACGGCATCACAGATGTGAAGGTGATAAGCACTGAAGGACGGTTGACCGACCACTACAATCCGGCAGACCGGACTGTGAACCTGAGCGAGATTGTATATGGCAGCAACAGCATCATGGCGGTTGCCGTGGCAGCACACGAATGCGGTCATGCCGTACAACATGCCTACGCATACGGGCCGCTCACATTGCGCTCCAAACTGGTGCCAGTGGTGAGCTTTGCCTCACAGTGGATGCAGTGGCTGTTGCTTGGCGGTATGCTGATGTTGAGCTACACCGGTTCCGGCACTGTGCTGCTGATAGGAGTGATATTATTCTCAATGACCACTCTCTTCTCGTTCATCACTCTGCCTGTAGAAATAGACGCAAGCCGGAGAGCTATCAAGTGGCTTGACAGTGCAGGACTCACCGACGCACGTACCCACAGCGCATCGGTGGATGCTTTGCGCGCTGCCGCATACACCTACGTGGTGGCTGCTCTCGGTTCACTTGCCACATTACTTTATTATGTTATGTTGCTTGTCGGAAGCAGAAGGAACGACTGATGGATATCCGGAAAGAACTTGAAAGCATGGCTGACGAGAAACTTCGCAAATTCTCGTCCGCCCTCATTCCGGGAGCTTCTGTCATCGGAGTGAGAATCCCACAGCTACGCCTGTTGGCAAAGAGAATTGCGGCAGGAACGGAATGGAAGGATTTTCTTGCGGAAGACCACAGAGGAGCAATGGAGGAGAGGCTGCTGCACGGACTTGTAGTGGGATATGCCAAGATGCCTTTCGGAGAGCGTCTGGAACATATCAAGAACTTTGTGCCTCTCATTGATTCGTGGGCGGTATGTGACTGCGCATGTTCTACATTCAAAGCAGTTAAGAAGGCTCTTCCACAGACTTTGGATTTCTTGCAACCCTATCTTGACTCCGAAAAAGAATATGAGCAGAGGTTCGGGGCGGTCATGCTGATGGACTATTTCATCAACGAGGATTATATAGACTATACGCTTTCACGGCTCACCCGGTTAAGTTCGCCATATTATTATGCCAAGATGGCTGTGGCATGGGCTTTGTCCGTATGTTATGTCAAATATCCGGAGAAGACCATGACGACACTCAGAGACTGTGGACTTGATAAGGAGACCTACAACAAGGCATTGCAGAAAATCATCGAGTCGCAACGAGTTTCAGACCGTGAGAAGGATATTATAAGAGAACTCAAAAGATAAAAATGGCACAGAAACAAGGATTATACCAGACGCAGACGGAAAGTCAGATACTGAAACTTTCTCCTCAGCAGCTGATGCTGGTCAAGCTCATAGAACTTCCTGTGAGCGATCTTGAAGAGCGTGTCAAAAACGAAGTTATCGACAATATAGCTCTTGAAGAGGGTAGGGAGGAGATTCCCGGTGCGGAAGGAGCAAAGGATGACGACCGTGCTTCGGCATCGGACGGAGAAAATACGGAGCATGACGAGAATTATGAAGCGGACGGAACAGAGCTGGAATACGGCGACTATTCTTCGCCCGACGATATGCCCTCTTATCTTGTCAACCGCCGGGAGAATGAGGGTGCGGAGATACCGATAGGCGACACCCGCTCTTTCATCGAAGACTTGGAGAATCAGATTCTGGAATACGAAATATCAGAGCAGAAGCAACTGATAATCAAATATCTGATTGGTTCGTTGAACAACAACGGATTCATAGATCGTCCGCTTTCAAACATCGTGGATGAACTGTTGTTCAGCCACAACATAGACACTGACGAGAAGGAAGTGGAGGAGGCACTGCACACATTGCAGCAATTCGAACCGGCTGGAATCGGAGCACGCAACCTGCAGGAATGTCTGCTCATACAGATAGACCGTCTGCTGAAGGACAAGAAAGAACGGAGCGAAGCCCGACGCTGGCTGCTGAAAATAGGGAAGGAAATCATTGCCAAGGAATATGACACATGGACAAAGATTGCGAACAATCCGGCAGACATCACCGAGCGTGTGGTGGAACCGCTGAGCGAAGAGCTTGGTGTAAGCTGCAAGGACGTCATGGCGGCCATCGGTGTCATCGGCAAGCTTAATCCCCACCCGGGACGCTCATTGTGCGAATCGTCAGACGACAGAGTGCAGACGATTATTCCGGACTTCATCGTAGAGACGGACGGTGAAGGCAACGTCACGCTGACGCTCAACGAGGGTGAGTTGCCGGAACTGCATGTGAACCAAGAGTATGTGAAGCAGCTCGATGCCTACATGAAGCGGGGAAACCGGATGAGCAGGAGCGAAAAGGAGGCTTTCGCATACACCAAGCAGAAGGTGGATGCGGCACGCATGTTCATCGAATCAATCAAGCAAAGACAACGGACATTGTATGTCACCATGAAGACCATCATTGACCTGCAAAGAGATTTTTTCCTAACACAAGACGAAGATACGTTACAACCTATGGTGCTGCGCGATGTCGCTGACAAATCACAGCTCGACATATCCACCATATCAAGGGTCTGCAACAGCAAATATGCGATGGTTGACGGAAGTATATATTCGCTGAAACATTTCTTCTTACGTACACGCGCCAATGCGGAAGGAGAAGAAATACAGGCACGCAAGGTGAACCGGCTCATCAGTTCCATCATCGAATCGGAAGACAAAAGCAAGCCGTATTCAGACGAACAACTCATGGAAATGCTGAAAAAGAACGGACTGAGCATCAGCAGGAGAACTGTGGCAAAATACAGGGACAGCATGGGAATACCGACAGCGAAGAAACGCGCCGCAGGAGAAAAAAGCATATCGTAAGACGGATTCAGACATAGACAGAAACAAAAAGAACAGAAAGCGGCATACAACTATGACATGCGACCGCTTCAAAATAACGATAAGATTTTTTATGAATGAAAAACGACTGATACAGGTTGCCAAGATATTTTCGGCACTGTTCTCGCCATTCTATGCTCCTCTGTGGGCTTTTGCCGGACTTTTCATATTCAGCTATCTGAGACTACTGCCGTCAGGCTACAAGCTTCTTATACTGCTAATGGTATATTGCTTCACGGTGTTCATTCCGCGAATAAGCATAAACTTATTCCGCAAACTGAATAAATGGACGCACTGGCAACTCAGCCACAGGCGAAACCGACACACTCCTTACGTGCTTACGCTTGTAAGCTATACTGCGTGTCTTGTGCTGATGACCAACATGAACACGGCAATGTTCATCAGGGGCATCGTCATGGCGGCTCTCATGGCACAGATATTATGCGTCATTATTAACCGATGGTGGAAAATCAGCACACACATGGTGGGCGCGGGCGGATTGACGGGAAGTATTATTGCTTTCAGCTATCTGTTCTATTTCAACCCTATATGGCCTCTTTGCGGATTGTTGCTGCTCTCCGGAGCAATCGGCACAAGCCGCATCGTACTGCGTCAACATTCGCTTGCACAAGTTCTTGTCGGTTTTGCCGTAGGATTTGTCTGCGCCATGTTTTTTATACTTATCAGCTGGATGTAAGAAACATTCGATATAGTTGTAGGGGTCTGTGTGTATATCCATTTTAAATAGTCGAATACACTCACAAAAGAAGTATGAGGAGTTTGTCGAATATATTTACTTTAGCAAGCCCCCGGTGAGTACATACATGAGATATAGTAGCAAACTTTTTCGAATCCGTTTTTATAACCATAAGTAATAAAACTTAAAACAGCCTCTTGTCTCCCACTTTCATTTCGCGTGTTGTGCATATTTGCAAAAAATACATTAACTTAGTGCGCTTTTTGCGCCTTGTAGGTCTGGAAATGTAATAAAAATATCCCAACACTTCGTGTGATGCCTGTAAGTTTTCGGGACAGACGGCGGACATTGTGCTCTGTGGATACTTCTGATGACTTACCTATTATGAAAGAATAAATATATTTGAAATATATGGAGAATTTTGTTCATCTGCATGTACATACCCAATATTCGATACTTGACGGTCAGGCAAGTATCCCGAAGCTTGTCGATAAGGCTATTGCCAACGGCATGAAAGGGATGGCTGTCACCGACCACGGCAATATGTTCGGAATAAAAGAGTTTTTCAACTATTGCAAGAAGGTGAACGGCAAAAACCGCGACAAGGTTAAGACAGCTCAGAAACTTATTGATGATATTAATAACGGAACACTTGAACGTAAGGACCGTGACGGCAAGGACAAATATGAGGGTAAGCCGGAAGCGCAGCTGGTGAAGGAGGCGGAGGAGACGATAGCCAAGACTACTCCCAAACTTGATTTTAAGCCTATCTTCGGTTGTGAGATGTATTGTGCACGGAGAGGACTTCATCTGAAGGAGGGTAAGCTTGACAGCAGCGGATGGCATCTCATTCTGCTTGCCAAGAACAGCACCGGATATCACAATCTTGTGAAACTTGTCAGTCATGCGTGGGTGGACGGATTCTATAACAGACCGCGTACAGACCATGAAGAGCTGATGAAGTATCATGAAGGCTTGATTGCATGTTCGGCATGTATCGCCGGTGAAGTTCCGTGGTATATACGTCAGGGACAGATAGCAAAGGCTGAAGAGGCTGTGGTGTGGTTCAAGAACCTTTTCGGTGACGACTATTATCTTGAACTCCAGAGGCATGAGGTGAAAGACCCGACGCAGAGGGCGAACCGGGAAGCTTTTCCTATTCAGCAAGAGTGTAATCGTGTCATTATCGAACTTGCCCGTAAGCATAATGTCAAGCTTGTGTGTACGAATGACGTTCACTTTGTAGATGAAGAGAATGCGGAGGCACATGACCGTCTTATCTGTCTGAGTACGGGACGAGACCTTGACGACCCGAACCGAATGCTTTATTCAAAGCAGGAGTGGTTCAAGACCCGAGAAGAAATGAACGAGGTGTTTGCCGATGTGCCGGAAGCGTTGCGCAATACGGTGGAGGTGCTGGACAAGGTGGAGAAC
>X363_Desmarests_Spiny_Pocket_Mouse__coassemble_934_pt1 | contig 13200 bp, 11 predicted proteins | sample X363_Desmarests_Spiny_Pocket_Mouse__metabat2_low_PE_006 | metagenome-assembled genome bin X363_Desmarests_Spiny_Pocket_Mouse
ATTTTTCAAAATGACAAAATGATATTTTCGCCCAAAATGAAAATTTAACATTTCGAGCGATTTTTTGCTGACGGCGAAGAGACGAAAATTTTGCTGTTGAGATAAACAGTTGATAATCAATAGAATACAAAATTTCTCAAAACACTCAAAAAAACGTGCCGGATGCAATTTTTTGAGAATTTTGAATATTCTGATAATCTATTGATTATTAACATATTACAATCAAATCCATCGTTTTCACTTCCAAATACACTTCCAAATTCACTCACTTTTAAGTTCTTGTTCAGACACACTTTCGAAACAGGAATTTATACACTTCTTAACATTCTATCCGAAGCCCACAGCCTTTTTCTTCGATTCCCAATGTTTTTTCAAAAACTCTACGCTGAAAAATTCTCCAAACTACTAAGTTTTTAAAATTGTAGCGCACTGCAGATAAAATTACAGTGCGCTGAAAATGTGACGACAGTGCGCTGGAAATTTGAAAACTTAGTAGTTTTTTTCCAAAAGTTCTTCATTGTATATAAACAAATGTAAAAGAACCGTTCAAAAACGAAACACTATTTCACATTTCTCTGAGGCTTTTGAAAATGCGCGTAGAATCCGCGTTCTTCGACAAAAGTTCAGTGTGCTTCATTTTGACGCGTGCCAAAGGGCTTGGAATTTTAACATTTGACAAAATCAAAAAGACAGTATAAATGTATAAAATTGGTAAAATGGAAATCAAAATAGGTTGAATGTGTGTTATTTTGTCAAAACTGAACACCCCTTCAAAAAACGATGTCAAAAATTTTATTATGGAGGTATATTCACACAGCTATAACAGATGATATAAAACCTCCGCATCGGCACATTTTTATCGGCGAAACAGGGAAAATAAAGCGGTCGGACAGCCCCACTCTCAAACCTGCCTGTTAAAATTTGCCCATATATGAAAAGATTTGTACCTTTGCCACGATAGACAGACGGCTTCTGTCTGTAGCCCAATTACATAAGAAAACAGAAAATACATATAAGTGATAATGGAGTACAATTTCAGAGAAATTGAGAAGAAATGGCAACGCAAATGGGTGGAAAACAAGACCTACAAAGTTGCCGAGGATGAGAACAAGAAGAAGTTCTATGTGCTCAACATGTTCCCTTACCCTTCCGGTGCGGGACTCCATGTGGGGCATCCGCTTGGATACATCGCAAGCGACATCTATGCACGCTATAAGCGTCTGCAAGGATTTAATGTGCTCAACCCTATGGGATATGACGCATACGGTCTGCCGGCAGAGCAATATGCCATACAGACCGGTCAGCATCCGGAGGTGACCACTGTTCAGAACATCAATCACTATCGTGAGCAACTCGACAAGATAGGTTTCTCATTCGACTGGGACAGAGAGATACGTACTTGTGCTCCTGACTACTATAAATGGACTCAGTGGGCTTTCCAGCTCATGTTCGAGAGCTACTATGACAACAGTCTGCAAAAGGCACAGCCGATTTCCAAGCTCATAGAACATCTGTCGGCAAAAGGCACTGAAGGCATTGATGCTGCACAATCAGAAGAGCTGCATTTCACTGCGACTGAATGGAACGACATGAGCGAACAGGAGAAGAACGACAAGCTGATGAACTGGCGCATCGCTTTTCTCGGAGAGACAATGGTGAACTGGTGTCCTAAGCTCGGCACAGTGCTTGCCAACGACGAGGTTGTCGATGGTGTCAGTGTGCGCGGAGGCTATCCAGTGGTGCAGAAGAAGATGCGCCAGTGGTGTCTGCGTGTGTCAGCCTATTCTCAGCGTCTGCTCGACGGACTCGACACGGTGGAGTGGACAGACTCTTTGAAAGAGACACAGCGTAACTGGATCGGACGCTCGGAAGGAACGGAAGTGAACTTCAAGATTGCCCACAGCGAAGACAAATATTTCACCATCTTCACCACTCGTGCGGATACCATGTTCGGTGTGACCTTCATGGTGCTTGCACCGGAAAGCGAACTGGTGCAGATTGTGACGACCGACGAACAGAAGCCGATTGTTGACGACTATCTGGAACAGGTGAAGAAGCGCACGGAAAGAGAGCGTATGATTGACAAGAAGGTGACGGGTGTATTTACCGGCAGCTATGCCACTAACCCGTTGACTGGCGAAGATATTCCTATATGGGTCAGCGACTATGTGCTTGCAGGCTACGGTACGGGAGCCATCATGGCAGTGCCGGCACACGACAGCCGCGACTATGCCTTTGCCAAACACTTCAACCTGCCGATAATTCCTCTCATCGAGGGCTGCGATGTGAGCGAAGAGAGCTTCGATGCCAAGGAAGGAATCGTCTGCAACAGTCCGCGCAAGGACGCTACGTCAGCTTCCGGTCTGTCGCTCAACGGACTGACCGTGAAAGAAGCTATTGCAGCCACAAAGAAATATGTCAGTGAGCACGGACTCGGACGCGTGAAGGTGAACTACCGTTTGCGCGATGCCATTTTCAGCCGCCAGAGATACTGGGGCGAACCGTTCCCAGTATATTACAAGCACGGAATACCGACCATGATTCCTGCCGAATACCTGCCTCTCGAACTGCCGGAGGTTGACAAGTTCCTTCCGACAGAGACCGGAGAACCTCCACTTGGCAATGCCACCAAATGGGCCTGGGACGAAGAGAACGGACAGATTGTGGAGAACAGCAAGATTGACAACGAAAAGGTGTTCCCTATCGAGCTTTACACCATGCCGGGATTTGCCGGTTCGTCAGCCTACTATCTGCGCTATATGGACCCGCACAACTCAGAAGCTCTTGTCGGCGACAAGGCGAGGGACTACTGGCAGAATGTGGACCTTTATGTCGGCGGAACGGAACATGCGACAGGACATCTCATCTACTCGCGTTTCTGGAACAAGTTCCTGCATGATTACGGATACAGCGCAAAAGAAGAGCCGTTCCAGAAGCTCATCAATCAGGGCATGATACAAGGACGGAGCAACTTCGTCTATCGCATAAAGGATACCAACACTTTCGTAAGCTACAACCTGAGAAAGGAATACGAGACAACACCTATCCATGTGGATGTGAACATCGTGTCGAACGACATACTCGACATTGAGGCATTCAAGGCATGGAGACCGGAATATGCCACAGCAGAGTTCATCCTCGAAGATGGGAAATATGTCTGCGGATGGGCTATCGAGAAGATGTCCAAATCCATGTTCAATGTGGTAAACCCAGACATGATAGTGGAGAAGTTCGGTGCGGACACACTGCGTCTGTACGAAATGTTCCTCGGACCGGTGGAGCAATCGAAGCCGTGGGACACAAACGGTATAGACGGTTGCCACCGCTTCCTGAAAAAGCTGTGGACAATGTACTTCGACCGCGAAGGCAAACTTCAGGCAGACAATGCGGAACCGACAAAAGAAGAACTGAAGTCGCTGCACAAGCTCATCAAGAAAATCAGTGCAGACATAGAGAACTTCTCTTACAATACTTCCGTTTCTGCGTTCATGATATGTCTTAACGAACTCAATTCGCTCAAGAGCCACAACCGCACCGTGATGGAGACAATGGCAATACTTCTCGCGCCGTTCTGTCCTCATCTCTGCGAAGAGCTTTGGGAGGCTATGGGACACGACACATCTGTGTGCGATGCCCAATGGCCTGAATGGAACGAGGAATATCTCAAGGAAGATTCCATGAATCTGACCATAAGCTTCAATGGCAAAGCGCGCTTCCAGTTGGCATTCCCGGCTGATGCAGACAACGCTGCCATAGAGAAGGCTGTTCTCGAAAACGAACAGTCGAAGAAGTATATCGACGGCTTCAATGTGGCGAAAGTCATCATCGTTCCGAAACGTATTGTCAATGTAGTGCTGAAAAAATAAACATACTTAATACATGAAACCTATAGCTCTGAAACCTATTACATTGACGCTGTATCAGGGAATCCGGGATTATCTGTTCATCACTTTCGGACTCCTGATCTATTCCTTTGCCCTCACCTACTTCATGCTTCCCTACCAGATTACTACGGGAGGCATGGCAGGTGTAGGTTCAATCATCTACTATGCCACCGGTTTTGAGGTGCAGAACACTTATCTCATCATCAATGCCATATTCCTGATTGTTGCCATCAAGGTCTTGGGTATAAAGTTCTGCATACGAACTATCTATGCCGTGCTTATGCTGTCCTTCCTGATATGGCTCATACAGCGTATCGCCGAAGGAGAAGGCGGAGAACTGCCGCGCGTATGCGGCGATCAGGCTTTTATGGCTTGTGTCTTTGGTGCCGTGCTTGAAGGCATGGGTCTCGCCATCTGTTTCATCAACAACGGAAGCACGGGCGGAACTGACATCATAGCCGCAATCGTCAACAAATACAAGAACATGAGCCTTGGCACCATCATTATGGTGTGCGACATGATTATCGTGTCGTCCTGCTATTTCGTGTTCCACGACTGGCAGCGCGTAATATTCGGTTTCGCCACGCTCATCATTTCAAGCATCACGCTCGACTATGTGGTGAACAGGAAACGGCAGTCCGTGCAGTTTATGATATTTTCGCGCAACTATTCCAAGATTGCCGATGCCATCAATTCCACAGGACGTGGGGTGACGGTGCTCGACGGAACAGGATGGTACACGAAAACAGAGCGCAAAGTGGTTGTCGTACTGGTGCGCAAAAGCGAGTCTGTGAACATCTTCCGTATGATTAAATCCATTGACCCTTATGCATTTGTCTCCATGGGAAATGTGCAGGGTGTGTATGGAGAAGGATTCGATGAGATAAAAGCCAAGAAGATGAACAAGGGAAAGAAAACGATTGTGTTTGCAAGCAACAACGAGCATAAGCTTACAGAGATACGCGCCATACTCGGCGATAAGTTCGAGGTTCGCAGTCTGGCTGAGATAGGCTGCCAGACGGACATTCCCGAGACTGCCGACACTCTCGAAGGCAATGCGTTGCAGAAGGCGCAGTTTGTCAAACGATTCTACGGCTTCGACTGCTTTGCCGACGACACGGGTCTTGAGTGCAGTGCCTTGAACGGTGCACCGGGTGTATTTTCTGCACGCTATGCCGGCGGAGAAGGGCATGATTCCGAAGCGAACATGCAGAAACTTCTTGCCAATCTGGAAGGAAAGGCAGACCGTTCTGCACAGTTCCGCACTTCCATCGCCCTCATCTACAATGGTCAGACTCACTTCTTCGAAGGTATCGTAAAGGGTATAATAGCCACAGAGAAGCACGGCGAAGGAGGTTTCGGATATGATCCGATATTTGTTCCGGAAGGCTATGACAAGACTTTTGCAGAACTGGGTTCTGAAGTCAAGAACACCATCAGCCACCGTGCGTTGGCTGTCGAGAAGCTTGCCGCTTTCCTGAAGTAAGATAGGAAGTGAAGTAGAAGTACATCCATAGGGTGTTTTCACAACGTCAGATAAAGAGAAAAGGTGTATTCGGCGGAGATATCTGTCGAATACACCTTTTTCCTGCTTTCATCAACGTGTCACCCCAAAATCATCTTCAAATAATAGTAGAAAATCTCTTTTAGGCATTTTATAAAAAGAATAAATGTATGCAGAAAGACGATGATAACTGATATTCATCAGATAACTTTCTACCCTATGAGTGTGTTGCCAATCATATAAATTACCTAATCCCCGTTGCACCACGCAACATCAGCGCAACCGGGAAATGCCTTATAATACGTTGCAACACCACCATACAATGCGCATCACACAACAGAGCCCTGAAAGGGTATTGATGGCGGCCCTTTCAGGGTGTTCGCGCGATGGTGTCGAAGCCAACAAACCGCAGTGGGGAGGCAATAATGCGAGCAGGAGGATTCTCATTTTCCCCGCCGCCCCGTTTTATCCTCCCCGATACCCCTTTGGGGTTTCCGGTGAACAAAGTGCAATAAATATTGCGTAATTTAACATTTCTTAGATAAGAGGGGATAAGTCGGACTGATGATTTTACTATATTTGAAACGGTTTCGGAAACGTAGCTACTCCCCCGCTCCGACGATCATGGAGGCAGAATGCCTCCGCACAACAATATCTACGAGAGAGACTGCAAGCACAACCTGCTGTGCGGTCTTTCTCTGTACTGAAATGATACATACATTATTAATAATAAAACATTACACAATGAAACAAAACTACGCACTTAAGCAGATTCTTTCCGCAGTAATCCTTTTGGTTGTCTCCATGACTTCATGGGCACAAAAGTTCGAAGTAGATGGTATCTGGTACAACATCAATGAAGACAAGGAAAGCGTATCGGTGACATCCGGGGAGCAGTATAGTGGAGACATCGTCATCCCTTCCTCGGTTGTATACGAAAGTAAAAAATACTCAGTGACGGGCATAGGAACCAGTGCCTTCTGGTATTGCCCCTCCCTCACCTCTATAAATATCCCGTCAAGCGTAACAAGCATAGGAGAGAGTGCCTTCAGGGGGTGCTCCTCCCTTACCTCCATAGACATCCCGTCAAGCGTAACAAGCATAGGAGACTACACCTTCTGTGATTGCTCCTCCCTCACCTCCATAGACATCCCCTCAAGCGTAACAAGCATAGGGTACAGAGCCTTCAGGGGTTGCTCCTCCCTCACCTCCATAGACATCCTCTCAAGCGTAATAAGCATAGGAAAGGAGACCTTCTATGATTGCTCCTCCCTCACCTCTATAAATATCCCGTCAAGCGTAACAAGCATAGGAGACTGGGCTTTCTGTTATTGCTCCTCCCTCACCACCATAGACATCCCCTCAAGCGTAACAAGCATAGGGGATGGTACCTTCTTTAATTGCTCCTCCTTCACCACCATAGACATCCCGTCAAGCGTAACAAGCATAGGACGCAGTGCCTTCTGGGGTTGCTCCTCCCTCACCTCCATAGACATCCCCTCAAGCGTAACAAGCATAGGAGACTATGCCTTCAAGGAATGTTCCTCCCTCACCTCCATAGATATCCTCTCAAGCGTAACAAGCATAGGAAAGGAGACCTTCTATGATTGCCCCTCCCTCACCTCTATAAATATCCCGTCAAGCGTAACAAGCATAGGAGAGAGTGCCTTCAGGGGTTGCTCCTCCCTTACCTCTATAAATATCCCGTCAAGCGTAACAAGCATAGGACGCTGTGCCTTCTGGTATTGCTCCTCCCTCACCTCCATAGACATTCCTTCAAGCGTAACAAGCATAGGATGGGCTGCCTTCTGTTATTGCTCCTCTCTCACCTCCATAGACATCCCGTCAGGCGTAACAAGCATAGGAGAGGAGACCTTCTATTATTGCTCCTCCCTCACCTCCATAGATATCCCGTCAAGCGTAACAAGCATAGGAGACCGTGCCTTCGAATATTGCTCCTCCCTCACCTCCATAGACATCCCGTCAAGCGTAACAAGCATAGGAGAGGGTGCCTTCTATCGTTGCTCCTCCCTCACCTCTACAAAAATTCCCTCAAGCGTAACAAGCATAGGATACTGGGCCTTCGGTTATTGCTCCTCTCTCACCACCGTTATCTGTAGAGCAGAGACAGTGCCGGAGATCGACAATAATGTGTTTTTTGGTATCCCACTAAGCGATGCCACACTCTATGTCCCTGCATCTGCCCTTGAAGACTACAAGGCCGCAGAGCAATGGAAGGATTTCGGAACCATCCTCTCCCTTGACGACTTGGAGACAGGCATTGACACTCCTGCATCCGACATGGACAAGGAGGAAATCAATGCTCCGTTCTACACCCTCGGCGGTCTGCGCGTGTCTGTTCCTGTGAAGGGCGGCATCTACATTCGCAACGGAAAGAAAGTGGTGGTGCGATAGACCTCGCTCTCGCAAGTCGGGGCAAACCCGATAGCGGCGCAGGTGGCGGGGCTGGGACCTGACTACACGTTCCTCCTCCGTACCGACAACCATGGAGGCTGAATGCCTCCGCACAACAATATCTATGAGAGACCGCGAGCACAACCTGCTTTGCGGTCTCTCACTGTATTGACACGGGTGATACATCACGGGGACCTCTTAGGTGGGTGTTGCCAATCATATAAATTACCCAATCTGTAGAGATATTGCTTTGCGATGTTTGTTGATTATCAAATGATTACGTTAATGTGCCAAAGGCACGTCCCTACAAGTTCATGGTTTTGCAACACCCTTATACCTTTTGATATCTTTTTGTCAAAACGAAAAAGTTGATTTCAGCCTGTTTTGAACGGATACATCCTGTTCAAAACCACGGAGTAGTCATAGCCGGTCGAATCCACTCGTCTAATTCTTGCCATAAAAATATCTCGACAGCACTTTGTCCAATACCACAAAGAAGACAAAACAGAAGGCTATGGAAAATATCATGGAACCGTCTGCTGCAAAAATTCCGCTTGAGAACATCTTGCCGTATGCCGAAAAGTCCGGTAGTACGAAGTTGGAAAAATCAAGCGAAAACAGAAATAGGACAATGGCGGCGGCACTTACCACTGAAGCCGCCACATAACCCGCTATATGACTGCGACGCTGTTTGCGCGCCTGCTCCGCACTAATCCGTTCCATTGCCTTAAAAGTGAAATTATGCGGAAACTTTGCCCTGTCTGCCACACTGCTCTCAAAGACATGCCTCAGTGCCGCATCTGCCTCACGTAAGTGTTCAAGCTGCTCTTTCTCTACACCGGCATCGCTCTTGCTTCCTCTATGCAACGGCGTCATCAAATTATGTCTTAATCTATCTGCTTTCATTTTCAAGTCGTTTAATCAATACACACAAACGCTTCCGAACTCTGTAAAGCCGCACCGCCACGTTACTCTCTTTCAGAGACAGAATGTAGGCAATATCCGATATGGAGCGGTTCTCATAATAAAACAAGGTAAGCAATGCCCGGTCGTCCGGGGGCAACAACTCAACAGCACGGTTCAGCGCGGAGATACGGTCATCGCTGTCGGCAGACAAGACTTCGTCTGCCATTCTGTCGGAAATATCGGCAAGCTGCGCCTCGTCAATGTCAACGACGACATCGCGCTTGCGCTTTCTCAGGAACTGTACGGCACAGTTGTAGGCAATCCGAGAGACCCATGTGGAGAATTCCGAGCGGAAGTCAAACGTACCGAGAGCGGTAAAAGCACGGATGAAAGCATCCTGCGTAATTTCCTCCGCATCCAACTGAGCGGACACAAGCCGCGCCACAAGGGCGAAGACCTGCGGACCATAGCGGTCGAGAAAGTAGCCGTACTCTTCTGCGTGTCCGCTTAGAATACGAACAATAAGCTGCCTTTCGTCTGTTTTCATCTGTGATTCTATTGCGATAATATATCTCTACTTTATAGCTCCGGATACTTTTGCCGACTCGGAGGATACGAATCAAGCATAGCATGAGTACGGAAATGCCATATTAGCTTTTCCGTCTCCACACATCAGAATCCGAGAGATTCTTGTCTTGTCACCCAAACAGGCAGAAGAACTACCGCTCTTCTGCCATATCCACTTACTGCATGTCGTCCGACACCTTTTCCTCCGAAACCTTCTCGTCCGACAATTTTTTCATGTCTTCCAGCATATCCTTACGATCCTGCATCTCATGCTTGCGCTCCAGAACGTATGCTATGACAAATGCTACTCCTCCACACAAACAAACACAGGCTGTATATATAATGCTTGTCTCTTGATACCCGTTTGAGAAAGAAATAGAGTTCACGAAGAATCCGGACAGAAGTCCTACACCGATGCCGGCCAACAGAAGTCCTATACGGAGACCGTAGTTGCGATGTACCTTCTGGAATATCCCCAAGTCGAAACGAGAGATGCGAGGTGGCAGGAACTTGCTTACATCACTTTCCTCACTGGGAACCATCTTTTCAATAAGCATCTTACGCTCATCGCGACGCACGAAAAGTTCAAATACAAGGTAAACGAACCAAAACACAATAAATGTGCAAAGAGGCGATACTAACCAACTCATAATAACAATTTTTATCTGTTTATACTTTTTTATTTGTCTCTACAATATTAGATGCTTTTCCTGATAAAATATTACATTTGCCGACATTTTTTTTACTTTATCAAATAATCATGATTGGTTTCTCCATAGCTATATCAACATCACACCTTCTGAAAATTCTCCCCAATAACACAAAATCGTCAACAGAGATAAATAAAAAAAGGATAAAATGAATCTTAAATTCTCGACAATAAGGCTTAGTGACTAAGAGTTTGTTTTGAGATTTCTATTTTAATTACATTGTTTCGTATGATTTAATATTGCACCAATATAAATATGTGTATCACCAATTGTAGGAACCGCAAAATATACTCGACAACAATCGCGCACATCGTTAAAGATTTTTTTCCCGTTTATATGATTATATTTAAAATGTGCTTCACAGATTCTTTTTCCATCGGGAAAATTCATTGTCAGATATTTTCGCTTTGTATCTCCATTACCTTCAAACGAGGCATCCTCAATGTTATGATTTCTTGCAAAAACAGCTGGAAATTCTATACGACTTCCTTTATACTTATTTAGTTCTTGAATCATGTAAATATTCATACAATGCAAAATATGACAAATTTGAATGCTATGAGTAGTCAGCACTTGTTTTGAATCTATCTGATAATCCTTAGAAAATACAAGATTTCTATAATATCGTTTACATTCGCTGTAAAATAAGTCATACGTTCCGGGGAATTTACCCAATAAGAAACTTCTATATGAAAGCCAATCGTCATAGGTTGCCACCACACAATTCCCTTCTTTATAAGCATTCTCTTTTGATAATACAACCTTGGCATTACACTCTGTTTCTGTTTGTTGAACAATCAGACTGTCAATTGTATTCCCAGAAATGTCCGTAGCCTCAAGATATCCTTGAGACATAATCAAATAAAAAGTTTGTTCTAATTCGAAACTTTTACCAGTAGCATTTCCATAAAGAAGCTTACAGAATGTGGTGCCGTCGGAAAATATTGCGGTCTCATTTAATTCCGTATAATTGGCATAAAATTGATTATCATCACGAAATCCTTCTCCCACTTTGTTTGTTAGGTCAGTAAACTTCGACATTCTTTCAATTACGTCACAATCAGAGTCTTTACCATTATAGGCAAAAGAACCTGAATATATGTACATATTCAAATTCATTTTATTTTCTGCGATAACTGTAAGATTTCCATCAGTTGTTGTCTCTCTAAATCAAAGAAGCCAGATGGCCAATTCTTGATTAGCCCATTTTTCTCAATTTTAATTTCAGACACATTAAAATCTTCATCAAAAAAGTGAACAGAAATATTATCATTTATGATTGTTTTTTCTGGCTGAAGAGAATATAATCTGGCAGAATTGACAATATGTTCACTATGAGTCTCTATCATGAATTGAATTTCTTTGGTCGTATATTCACAAATCATTTCCATCAACTTTGCTTGTGCCTTGGGATGCAGATGAGCTTCTGGATTCTCAATAAATATAACACTTCCTTTTTTAGCCAATAATATGGTTATTATGATTGACAATATATAGCTATATCCAAATCCCATATTTATTGATTTAGCTTTTCTCTGCATTAAACTATTATTCTTCATGAATAACTGCAATGTACTTTCTGAATCTTTAATTTCAAATTCTGAGTTGCCAAGAATCTTATTAAACCACAGTCCTACTTTTTCAAGGATTGCTTTTTTATGCGAATCTAATACAGAAAGCCTATTTTCGCCCAAATTACCTAATGGATTGTAAATGTTTTCTTCTTTATTTTCTTCATATAGGGTCGGACCTAATCGTGATGCTGAAACATAATAAAAGTCAGAGAATATCTTGTTGATGTTATCTCTATTATAAGCTTGAAGAACAGGTTTTGCCCCCGATTTGTCTTCCGTCAAAGATTGGTTTTTACTAAAATAATCTTTCCCATTTATATTCAACTCACATATTTTGCCTTTCCATGGAGTATCTTTCTCATAACCTATGTTTAGATTTTCACATTCAGGCTCATCAGTCTTAAAAGAAAACCTTATGATATTATCTGTTCCGTATGAACATAGAGCATCTTCAAACTGCGACAAATTAACATACGAGCCGTTTATGGACAATTCATCAATATTACCATTCTTTATAATGCTCTGTGACAACATCAACAAACTCTGGAATACTGTAGATTTCCCCCTCCCATTAACACCTGCAAATATATTCAAATTACTTAATCTAAAAGTTTTGCACTTGCAAAATACTTTAAAATTTTCTATACCAACTTCTGTTATCATTGAGTTAATGAATTATTTCTTTTTAGAAAATTAATTGTGTCAGAAGAAACCCATCCTGCAATATTATCATAGGATGTTGCACCTATTAACAAATTGTCCGAATCTTCGATTAGCGGCTTTAATCTGTTGTATATATCAGAATGTTTTAAATTAGAATAAACAAGCCACACATTAGTCATACATTGGCATGAATCAGAACCAATGCTCTTTATAGAATTATAAAAAAGGGAATAATTCTTTTCTTTATTCCTTAACTCGTATGTGATATAATAGAGTGTCATTTGTAAGCTTTATTTATATAGTCTATACAATTCGCAATAGCGATGCCTCAACCACTTATATAACCGGGCTATATTATTATTGTTTGCGAAATTAGTTATTTTATTTTAGATTAGAGTGTTTTTCTTATTTTTTATAACAGAAATCCAATAAAAAATAAAAAAATAATTTATCCAAATCAATATCCAAAGCAATTTTTTCTACAATCTTATAAGGCTTTTCGCTTCAAAAAAAGCAAACTGATATTTTTATAAATTGAATATCTTTAAATCAAGGGCAATTGGGAAAATAAACAACATAGGAACCTGTTGAGAAAACCCACCAAATTGCTTCAAAATACTCCCTATAGCAAAATTTTTTATATATATTTTTTAACAAAATTGTTTTCTGACATAATGATGTTGATTCTTGTGTGTTTTGATTCTTATTGCATGTTTTTATGTACTTATGCTGTCTTTTTGATTTTATCAAATGTTAAAATTTCAAGCCTTCTGGCACGCGTCAAAATGAAGTGTGCCGAACTTTTCTTGGAGAACGGGGATTCTACGAGCATTTCGTGAAGCCTCCGCAAAATGTGAAATAGTGTTTCGTTTTGGACCGTTCTTTTACATTAATTCACTCCCGGTGAAGAGTTTTTGGAAAAAAACTACTAAGAAACTGTTTTGATTTCATTCGATAAATTTGTTAAGCATGATTTG
>X363_Desmarests_Spiny_Pocket_Mouse__coassemble_935_pt1 | contig 13169 bp, 13 predicted proteins | sample X363_Desmarests_Spiny_Pocket_Mouse__metabat2_low_PE_006 | metagenome-assembled genome bin X363_Desmarests_Spiny_Pocket_Mouse
GACAGCGCGCTGGAAATATCAAAACTTAGTAGATTGGAGAAGAGAACTCTTCGCCAAAGATAAACAAATGTAAAAGAACTGTCAGAAATGAAACACTATTTCACATTTTCGATGAGGTGTTTGAAAATGCTCGTAGAATCCCCGTTCTCCGATAAAAGTTCGGCTCGGTCGATTTTGACGCGTGCCAGTGGGCTTGGAATTTTAACATTTGGCAAAATCAAAAAGATAGTATAAAAGTGTATAAATTGATAATTTGTAATCAAAAATGTTGAAAATGATGGTGTTTTGTCAAAATAGAACATACCCTCAAAAAACGATGTCAAAAAATTTTTTATGGAGACTAAAAAGTTAGTCAAGGAATCTTTCTTCAGAGAAATCAATTTCATATCTTTACAGACAGAAAGTACAAGATTCGGACAATTTGGATACATCGAAAAAAAGCTATTATTTCGTCCGGCATGTACGGATGTACACTTTCGGTGCAAAGGTGATAACTCCATCGTAAAAATACACTATATTCATCGAACTTACAAAAAAATCAATAACAAATGCTTACTACAGATTTTTTGACACCAATCTTTCAAAGCCTTATAGCTTCAGTCATATACAGCACATGTACCACAGTGGCTGACACATTTTCCAGCCGTATTGCATTTACAAAACGCTATGAGAAAGCTTTTGAAAAAGCCGTATGCAGATTCTATGCAGATTCCCAATATGCAGGAGATGAGGCAAGGCGGAATTATGGCGACTACGTGAAGATGTTGCAAGACGCTTCACAGCAGGACGACACTCTAAGTTCCAACCATCAAGTGTATGAGAAGCTGTTCGACTTGTTTGTTGAGGAAATATCGAAAGACAAGTTACTACATGGCTACACCATGCTTAAAAACATATTCACCACACAAAAGAAACTAAAAGAAGCCACCGAGAAGATAAAGGAGTCTATCGACTTGGCACGTGCCAACCACAAAGAAAGCAAACAAGAACACAAGGAGATATCGGAACAGATTAACAGACTTAAAGAACTGATAACCAACCCGGAAATGCGCGACCTAACCCTTGCCCCACTTCGCGGCAGTGCAGTTGTACAGGACGGACAGGAATCGCACATCATCGGCAGAGAGCAATTAGTTGGAAGATGCACAGCCTCACTGGATGCAGGCAAGCTCTTGATACTGCATGGGGCATTGAAAGTAGGCAAAACCACATTGGCACAGATAGTGGCAAAGAAGAAAGAAGGGGTCAAAATTATAGATGATGTGTCAATACAAAACTTAGAAGCCACGGTGTCGGTCTTGCTTTCTGCCCGCGACAAGAGAAATACGATTATCACAACAGCATCCGCATTAAGCCCAAGCTTCTCCACCCTTGATTTCTCATTAATAGAGCAAATAGAAGTGCCCCTGCTAAATGCTGCTGAAACGACAGAGCTGATAAAAACCTTTAAGCCCACATCGGACTTAAGTGCCTTCATCTACGGGCATACAAGCGGACATCCTGTGTTAGTGAAAACACTTTGTTCCTATTTCTCTACATGTGGATGGAAGTTCAACGTGAACAATTTTGACCAGATTCTGAGCTATTCCTTCGACCGCAATCTGATACGCTCTCTTTCCGACTTAATCAGCAGAATCATACCAGACCGCGAATCAAGGAATCTGCTGAACCGTCTTCTGCTCGTCAACGGTTCCTTCGTGGAAACAGAGGTATGCCAACTGGCAGAAGTCATTCCCCAAATAGGAGAGGCGAGAAGAAGATTATACTCGCTGACTCCCACATGGGTGACAGACAACAGCGGGAAATTCAGCATCTCGCCTCTATTAAACAAGCTATGGCGCGCAGATATTCCGAGCGAATGCAAGAAACAATGCTATAAGGTGCTTGCCAAGAACATACTCGACCGGCACAAGCCACTGAACGAACTGGATGTAACGAACTACATCTGTTACTCAGTATATGCAGAGGAATATGACAATGCAGGAAGCATGTATATCATCGTGCTCAACAAACTTCACGACGCGAAAGAGACTCTTCCGGAAAAAAGTCTGTTGAGAGGCATTTGGATAGACTTGTCATTGCCTGCGGGTATGTCGCCAAAGATTAAAATAGGAATCAGACTGGCACAGTTGTTGCTACTCGACGGGCTATCAAAGAAACAGCGTCATTATCTGCTATGGGACTTGAAACAGTTGGTTGACAGCTATGAAGCGGACAACCTCAAAGGCTTTCTCTACAGTTGTGTGGCTCTGATTTGCTGGAAAGAAAACGAGGTGGCAGAAGGACTAAGATACTATAATTCATACCATGCGCTGGACAAGAAAGAGACTGAAACCATCATGTTGCAACTCGGAGAAGAAATATCTCTTCTTGACCATGATATTTGGATATTCCTATTGCAACTCACAACAGTCAGTGATTTTGAAACATGGCTGGACACATTTCAGGCAAATCACATAGTGTATTCACACAGTGACAAAGAAGTATGCGAGTTGTGTTACCTGTCAGTGGTACGGCTTATCACATATCATTTAAGAGAAAACGATGCGGAAACAAAGCTGGCAGCCCTGAAACAGATATGGAACAAGACGGAACAATGTGAATGCCCCGAAGTTGCCATTGTCTGCCTGTTCAAAATGCTCGACCTGTTTGCCATAGACGGCAAATATGATGAAGCCAAAGCACTATACGATACCCAATACGAAAAATACAAAGACTATCCGTTGGCTGTTGTACTGCTCAACGGAGCTATGGCATATACCTGTTACAAAACGGAACATGCAGATAAAAGCTGCTGGAACTACTTTGAGCTGGCAACAAAGTCTGCAAACAAAGAACTTATCCCGGATATACAATTACACATAAAGGAGATATTTGCTTATGTGGTAGCAGAGAAAGACCCGAAACAAAGCGTGGAGCTTCTGAACGAGGCTTTGGAGTATGCCGGCAATGAGAACTACAAAGTGGATGTTTTCGAGTATTACCAATGTAAAGGTGAACTGTCTTATGCTTATTGGTGCATCGGAGAACACACCAATGCTGTAGAATTGCTATCGGAATGCGTCAATTTTGTACTGCCGTTGGCGGAGGCAGAGAAAGATTTTGCCAAGACCTATTTGTGCCTATGCAACTGTCTGATAATGAAATACAGCATGGACATACAAGACAAGCCACTACCTGCCGGTCAAGCATCACCAAAGCGCGGCATGTTCACAGAAACCTACCTAAAAGCATTTGACAAACTATACTCAGAAGAAAGGCTATATATAGCTTGTTATCAGATGAGCGACCTGTGCATAAGACTACAACAGGGCGCACAAGCATACAAATGGGCAAAGAAGGCAGTTGACACCTGCCGCAAGAAGGGAGAAGTGGAAGAGTCGCATTATCTACTGTTCTTACTTACTCCGCTATTCAAAGCAGATGTGGATTTAGATGATATAGCATTCATCATAAGGCATTCAGACCAAGCAAGAAGAGTGACATTCCAGTTTCATCCAGAAAGAAGCAAAGGAAATAACGATTTGGAATTTGTTGAATTTCAAGTTGCACCATTGCTCATGGAGGCTCTTGTACTGAAAATGCGTGGAAATGATGCAGGAATGGAACTTGTCAGAAACATCGTCAAAGAATATACGGCTATGAGTGACGAGGAAGCAATAAAACATGTCAAAATGGTCTTTGAGCAAGAGACATACAACAGAGTTTTCATTGCAGAGATTAACAAACTGAAAATACAGGAACAATACAGTGTATATCTATGTGCTTATATAATGACAGCCTACCATTCGGACAGTGATTACGCATTCGACTTATTAATTGCCATAATGCCAGAACTACAGAAACAACTGGTACAGATATATGGAACAAGAATCATGATTACAGTCAACCATTTTGTCAGCACATTCTGGAAAACGAGAATATTCAAATCGCCCGATGAGTTCGACAATTATGAATGGCTGAAAAACAAGGGTGTGAAACTCATTGACAAATATGAAGGTGAACTAAACCAGTCCAACAAAACGATGATGGTGGTCCACAACCATCTGAAATCAAAACACGCAATGAACCAGATTCAAGAAGATTGGTTGGATGCATAAGCAGGTTTACCAGCACGACAGCAAGCATCCAATAAAAATTCTCCCCAAAAGGAAAGCATAAAGGGCAGATTCCACATCGCAGGAACCAGCCCTTTATGCTTTGTTGGAGACAGGTGGTCTTCAACAGAGGATGTAAGATTTTATATATTTTCAATTAGCAACTCAAACACTTACATGCTATTTGCTAATTTAAGACATCGTATATTTATCTTTATGTCCTTCTACAAAGAAGCCATGCCGTTCAAAAAATGTACGCATACTTCTGAAATGATACAAAGTCTTCTTTCCCAGCTTTGAGCTTCCACGCAAATGGTTATGAATCATCTTCGACAAAGGACAATAAATGACGGGGATATTCGTCTTCCACGCTCTCAGACAAAAATCCTCATCTTCCATATAAAGGAAATAGCGTTGGTCAAACCCTCCTAGTCTGGCATAAATATCTCGTTTCATAAAAAGTGCAGCTCCCATAGCCCAATCCACAGGTTGTATCTTCTCCGTATCTATGTCTTTACACAAATATCTTATCATTTTATCGCTCATATTATTATCGTTACCTTTAGACAACAACCTCTTGAAGAACATACTAAGTGTCATAAAACTTCTGACAGAAAACTGCACGGTTCCATCAGGGTTCAACAACTGAGGTGCTACAACAGCATTATTACCCTTATGCAGTACATAATCAACCATAATGTCCAAGCAACCATCCAGCAGCACAATATCAGGATTAACGATAGCTATAATATCACCGACAGAAGCCATTACTCCTTTATTATTATTCTCACCAAAACCCAACGGTTCTGTATTCTGAATGATTTTAACCTGTGGATAATGATTTCTTAGAAATTCTATTGAACCGTCTGACGAGCAATTATCTACATAAATAGCTTCTATCTGATATCCAAAGGGACACATCTTATATAAAGACGCATATAATGCCTCTATATATTTATAATGGTTCATGCCTACAGTTATCACAGAAACAATTGTATTCATAAAAATATTGTTAGATTTTCAAAATTATTCAAACCATGCTTTCAGGCAGTCTGAGATGACTGTATTCGCCAGTCCTTTCTTCAAAGGCATAAGACGAAAAGTCAATGCCTTCTCAACACATGCCGCTAATGTATCCACATCAAAACAACCGATAACACATCCCATTGCATCCAATTTTCTGACCAGTTGCTCTTGATTGTGGATATGCTCCAGCCCTTCAATACGAGGAACTGCCACAATACGCTTCCCCGCATCTATAGCTTCTTCCATACCCCCCCATCCACCTTGCAATATCAATACATCAGCAGAAGCCATGTAATCACTCATCACATCTTTCGAGCAATAATCAAAATACTTTACGATATGCTTAAAAGGATAATGGGTTACACCTGTCTGAACAATGAATTCATAATCCACAGTTCCGGCATAATCATCTACCGCTTTCGCAAGTCGGCTAAAATCTTGTGAATGCGTACCCAGACAAACCAATATTCTCATAATCTGTCAGTTGTATTAAATTCAAGCTTATTACATTTATGCTGAGACATTCAGTAAATATCAGAGAAAGCTGTGATTAATCACAGTACGATATTACAGAATAAAAAATATGCAAGCATAAATCAAAGAAATCCTTACTGCATCAACAAAAAGAAAACTTGTTGACACGTTTCTATAGTATGCCAATATATTTAGCATTAGGAAATATATCCAGCATTTCCTTCCACTGTACTAAAAATAGGTCTGCAATAGGATAAGCCCTATAGGGAGTTCTGGCAGGCTGCGTGACATCCGCAGCCGATGCTATATATATAACCTTGGTGCGAAACAGTTTTTTTCCCAACCACATAGTAGGAAATGACACACCAGCTCCGGTTGAAATAATTACATCAGGACGTTCCACGATAAGCCACCATAAACTTTGCAAAGCGTTGACAATCCATGTCATCTTATTATCCGGTGATGTATTCATTACAAAATGATGCCTCTTGTCCCTACAAAAGGTTCTGACATGAGGAGAATCATACATTATCCAATAGCTGTTACTTTTATCTATGCCTTCAGTAGCAAGCATCAACTCATGCAAATGACCACCGGCAGAACAGGTAAAACATATTTTCGGATGTTTCATGACTTCAACACTTTTATAAGATTGCGTTTCATTGCATCCTCTGTAAAATCAATCTCAAAACGTTTTCTGGCAGAAGAAGCCAAAGTATCGCGCAATGATTTGTCTGAGATAACTCGTTCCAACCCATCTGCCAATGCCACAGCATCGTATGATGGAACAAGCAATCCCTGTTCCATATCATTAATAGATTCTCCATTTCCTCCTACATTAGTAGCAACAATGGCTTTGCCTGCCCTCATCGCCTCAAGGATTGCTATTGAATGATATTCGTACAATGAAGGTAAGGCGAATATATCAGCACAAGCCAACCATTCAGAAATATTACTTTGGAATCCTTCAAAAGAAACGACGTCATCCAATTCCTTTTCCTTACAAATACGTTTCATGTCATTAAGTTCAGGTCCTTCACCTATCATATAATAATGGAAATTCTGTTTTCTCTGCTTTAATAAAGCTACTGCATCCAACATATATGAAAGCCCCTTCACCTTATCTATACGTGAAGCAGTAATAATATTCACGACCCTGGAGTCCATCCTCACAACGGAAGGAATAATAGACGTCATATCCGCGATTCCATTATGCACTGTTACAACTTTGTTTTCCGGCACACCCTTCGACAGCAAATATTGTCGAGAATATTCTGCCACACATATAGTGATTTTCGAGATATGCTTATAAATGAAATGAGTCAGTCCGTTATAAAACGGTTCTATCAGTTTCTTTTTCTTGGTCGGTGCATGATAGGCTCCATGATAAGTCAATACCACATCAACTTTTACTCCTTTCAAACATTTCTCAATCAATGCCATAATAGCACCATTGAAGCCATGAGTGAAAAGTATGTCTGCGTTATATTCCTCGATACACCTTTTCAATTTGCCTATCCACGAGAAATCTGCCGGACTTTTAATTTCAATAAAAGTGACATTCAGTTCCTTCAATGGTTCTATATGGCTGTCTCGACTCAATACATTAATGCAAACATTCTTCAATTCAAGTGAATCATCCAAGGCGGAAAGCGTTGCGTATGTCATATAGCATTTGTCAATACCAGCCCCAAGCGTATAGCCCCATATCAGATTTATGACTTTCATTTTTCTTCCTTATTTAAAGTCTTCAATATCTGATTCACACTTTCAACAATTGTACCTGTATTGTCCACCACATTGATGTTTCTTTTCTTCATCAGTTTCTCATACAGCGCATATCGATAAGGGAAATCAGGATTTGTTGTATTCTCTACCCTGCAATCTACGACATCCTTTTTATTTCTGACAACAACAAACTGAAAACTATTCTCAGGCAATATACTTTGGAACTTACCAAACCATTTGCTGTCCAAGATATCGTCAATACGGCATTCTGCACCCAAATCTATCATTGTGTCATTAACCCAACGGTCACATATAATGTAATCAGCATCAAGCTTCAAAGCCTTTTTTCTTGCAATAACGTTATCTATATATGAACACCAGACATAAACTCTGCAAAACAATCTGTTTTTATACAGCCGATGTTCCCACACATCACCAAACGCATTATGAACTTTTACGCTTAGCCCCATCATTCGTGCCAACATATTCATAATCTTTATAGAATAATGGTTAAAACGCATCCAAATATATTTTGTACTTTTTCCACTCGCCTCCAGAGTTTTTGTCAATTCATTAATGACTGTAGTTTTTCCACTGCCATCAATACCAGAAATAATAATATAAGTCTTCATCTTAATATGTGATAACGTTTATGTACTTCTACCTTAAGCTTTGTTATAAACCAAGCTAATCCATTGTTTCGTTACTTCCTCCCATGTCGGATGTTTCGCCATGACAGCCAAAGCTTTCCTTGACAAATCATCATGCAGCATATCATCATTCCATAATTTCAGCATATTATTTGTCAAACCTTTCACACTACCACTCTTACTTACAAGCAGAGCCTCTTTCATATATTCAGTCGTTCCGTTATTATTGAAAGTGATTATAGGAACACCCAACGAAAGAACCTCAAAATAAGTAATGGGGATTTCACTCGGAATCACAAGAAAAGGAAGCAGGACTCCACGAGCATGTGCCATCAGGGTTTTCAACTCATTACGGTTTACCTTCTCTGTGATTAATATCACGTTATCCTTGTTTGGAATCTTATTATATGCCTGTAGAAACAATGTAAAGTCACTACCGACATCCTTTCTCATCAAGAATACAACTTTTGGAACATTTATCTTCCCATACATTGTACTCAGCTTATCACATGCCTTCACAAGCACTTGTGCTCCTCGTGTGGTTGCAGGTGCTCCTGTGAACAACAAATATTTTTCTCCCTCCTGCAAACCGAATCGTGCAAATATGTTCGGAGTTTCATCCAACTTATCAAAATCATCTTTTCCGGGAAGAACACAGAATGTATTTGCAAAACCTGATTTTCTTACTGTTTCCGCCGTATAAGGACTCAGCCCCACAACAGCATCAAATCCACATTCACGTATCAGCTTAGCGAATCTCTTATAAGGGGTCAGCGTATCTATCATATATGGTTTTGCAACATTCAACCCGCCCCATCGCCACAATGAGAAATTATTACACCAACTATACACACCACCGGGGAAATACGCAATCTTCCTACATTTCAAATCAGCAAAAGCCTTAAAATCCTTTTTCAAAGCCTCACGCCATGGTGTAGGATATATTACAACATCATACCCTTCTTTCTCCACATACCGGCAAAAAGCCACAAAGTTCCTTGGTGCTTTCTTTATTCTTAATCCTAAAATCGTCTCCTGCGATTCTTCTAATGAAGAGTCCTCACATGTACTTGCACACGGTGTGACGGGAACAGAAACCACATCTGTGTCCATCCCCAAAGAGCGCATTCCACGGACAACTTCCACCACGGTTCTCCATGGCATCAGGAACTCCCGACCTTTGAATAAATCAACTGTTACAAATGCTATCTTCATTAAATATTTAGTCTGTATTCCACAACTTCCAGCCTTTGCCTGTCACTTGTGGAATATATTTATTGATTATCCATACAGGAACTGCAATCAAAGCCGCAATGAGTATGACTTCACAGAGATTAATCCACACAGAAGAATGTAACGATAAAGTCTGCAATATTCTTTTTGTCATTGCTTCCACCGCAGTCAGTATTTGCCTATGGAGTGCAAAATATATTAAAGAATTTGCCCCTATATAAAGAAGCGGAATATTGTTCACAATTATTCGCTTTGACAAATACAGCATCCAAGTCATACCTGTAAAAGGAATGACAAAAGCATAAAACCAGTTTGCACTTCCCCAAAAAACTATTGATTCATGGCTGTAAAATACCAAAGCCATAAATACGAGAAATGCAGGCAATGCCACATACCATTTCATTAATATTGTGTCTATATGATTTTCATATTCCCTATAGACCTTTCCTAATCCCATGATAGCTACCGCCCATAAGCAATAATTTAATTTCCATGGAAGCATTGGACAATGAAAACTATAAATTACTATTTGATTGATTACAATCAGAATAAGACAACACAAAAACATTCTTTTCGCAGTCTTACATACCACATCAACCCAATAGAAGATAAGGCTATAAACATATAATGATGCAATGAACCACAGAGTCTGATGTTTACCATACTGATAAAACACTCCCTTTAATGATTCTATGCATCCTGTAAGAAACAAGTCTACACTGAATTTACATGAAGCCAATAAAACTCCCCCCCCCCTAATCCAAAAATCAACAGTGGCACAAACAAGGTACGGGTTCTTTGTTCCAATACCTTTGAAAACGACTTGTTATATTTTGTCAGGTACCCCGATATAAAGAAAAATGATGTAAGAAACACCGGACTGAAATATGGAACGATGCCTCCTTTATCGCGAGTGGACAAATGATAATATATAACCATTAAAAAAGCCAGTCCTCTTATCGAGTCTATCCAGTTTATCCTTGCCCTCATAACATACATCCTAATAGCTTCACTCGTTTTGCAATCGGAACAATTGCATAGTAGCTGATTACAACCAATAATAAAGCAATCACAGAACTAAGCAGAAAAGACAGTTCTAATTTTAACAACACTTTTGTAAAAGCATTTGTCAAATACATGTGAGTGCACAGCACCAACATTGAGTATCTACCAATATAACTAACCACAGGTATCCGGTTGATGATATAAGCAAGACTGATACAAGCTATAGAACCTGTCAGCCCTCCTAACAAAAAAATCAAAGATACGCCAGTGTTGTTAACCATACTTACACCTTTACCAAAATTCCAATCAAAGAGGAAACAAAGAATTCCAATACAAGCCACAATTACATACCGTTTAACTGCAACCATTTTAGATAATCTTTCAAAAACATGGAATCTTTTCAGCAAAAATCCTGAATATAGAAAAGGTACTGCACTGAAGGCCGTATCTACATAAAGTGGTATATTTATATGTGTCTTTTCTAGGAAATATCCGAAAAGGAAGAATACAGACACCATCGCCAATTGCGCTACAATCTTATCTGATATTTTTAATATCCAATACACAAAAATTGAACACCAAAAAAGAGCCAACAGAAACCATATCGCAGAATTAGGAAAAACATCCTTATGGAAAACTGCAAAAATATCCCAATACGAAAAACCACTCTTTAATTGTATATTTCCCAAAGTAACAAACACAACATTTAGTAGATAAGTCAACACATAGAACAAAACAAAAGGAAAAACCATTCTATGTATTTTCTTTACAATCCACTCTTTGAAAGACAGCTTAGTAGAAAAGAAGATTCCCGACAATATAAAAAAGAGAGGCATAAACATAGAATGCACAAACACATCCCAATGAGAACCTTTATACACGTTAATGGCAGAAGGATAGTTTATAGTTATATGCAAATATATAACCATTAGCATACCAAAACCTTTTGCTAAATCAATAAAATCTAACCTCCCCCCCCCCCTATGAATATTGAGGGCGCATACAGTCTGATGAATTACCTCCATTCCTTGAACTACTATTTCAGATGTTGTTCATTCTTAAACACCTTACACCATTCTTCCCATTCCACTCGCTCAGAATAAACTTCTTTTGCAATATTATTCCTCTCAACAACGATGATAGGAAGTTCATCACTTCTCATCACTTTTTTTGTGTGTTCCAAAGAAAACACGTAAGAATCAAGAGGGAAACCAGTAAAAAACGAGATAACACGTTCTCTGAAAGTCCAGACACATGCCTTCCAAAAGTTCCACTCCCCCGCTTTGGGAATAAAACGCACATCAATATCTGATGTAGGTTTATAACAGCCACGAGATAAAGAACCGTATGCTATAGCAGCCTCAAGGCATGAAGTCTTTTCTATACGTTTCTTCATTGCCACTACTCCTTCATAGAAATCAATAGCTGGTTTATTTCCTGCTCCCATGTGATTAAAAATAGCCTTCGCCTGTGCATTCAACATGAAATTAAGAGTATGGGCTATCAGAAATCCACACCACCAAGGCATAATAAAAGCTAACAAGATTGTAACTAATATGTCTGCTCCAATTTTTAAGATATTCTCGCGCCAGTTAGCATATAGCATTCCCTGGAATACCCATGCTGAAATCACCGTCAAAAAGCCGTAACGTATCCACTCATCAAAAATTGTACCTTGCAGTTTCCTTGGCAACTTCTTCTTGTGCTTTGTAAACAATACCTTAATATATGAATTCATTGCTATTTAATTTTACATTTGAATTATCAACATTATTACATTTTACGTCACACATACAAACTACCTGATATATCTATCATATACCCCAGCAAAACCATCTATCATTTGTTGAATATTAAATTTCTCATCGACAATTCGTTTGCCTCGTTCCCCCATCCTCATCCTAAGCAAATCATCGTTTAGCAACTTTATAATTCTGTCTGCAAATGCTTCCGCATCGTGATATTTCACCAGAAAACCACTATTGTTATCCTCGACTATTTCTGCAGTACCTACATAAGGACCATAAGTTGAGACTATAGGCTTGCCCAATGACATCCCTTCCATAATAGCATTGCTAACACCTTCTACGGTAGTAGCCAAAACAACAATATCACTTGCATTATACACTGACTCAACATCTGTCACTCGCCCGACAAATTTAATACGGTCAGAGAATCTTTTCTCAATTAAAACTTCGTATGATGTAGAATCACCACTGCCCATAGCAATGAATGTCACATCCGGATTGGTTGGCAACACTTTATTCGCAGCCTTCACAAATAGCGGGTAATCCTTACGTTGGGAGTATTCACCAGCCATAGACACAATAAAGGACGTTTTTATTCCATACCTATCACGAATTTCTTTTACCGTAGCTTTTACCTGCAATCGTTCTGGGTTGAAGCCATTATAGATGCAAACAGCCTTATTGTCAGGAACTTCATTTATCACAAATGCCTGTTTGGAATTTGATAATATCTTATCATAGAAATGATATGTTAGCTTATTCATCCAAAACTTTTTTCCGCCTTGTTTTCTTGCACTGGTTATCGAAGAGCTTATCATCGGAATTCTCAACATATAATGTGTTGGAGCAAGTATATATCCATATACCAAAGCAGCCCAAAGATGAATCAAATCAAAATTCTCTTTTTTGCATAAAAGATAAAACTGGCGCACTAACTGCCAACGATTATATCGTCCAAAATATATGAATCGAACAGGACAATTTAAAATATCCCTATATGCAATTGAGGAATCATCTTTTCCTTCCAACAACACAATAGTGAACTCGTATTTGGGATTTTTTGACAAAGCCTTCATAAGCTCCACCATTCTACGTTCCTTGCCACCACTTAACAAATGGTCGGTTACCATTGCTATTTTCATAAGTTTATATATTGAAGTTGTTTCTACTTTTGTGCATTGTGAATTTTTTTAAGGAAAATAACAAGG
>X363_Desmarests_Spiny_Pocket_Mouse__coassemble_938_pt1 | contig 13141 bp, 11 predicted proteins | sample X363_Desmarests_Spiny_Pocket_Mouse__metabat2_low_PE_006 | metagenome-assembled genome bin X363_Desmarests_Spiny_Pocket_Mouse
GTACTGGAATGTGAACGTGTGCCAAAGATGAAAAAGCTACTGAAATTTCTTATTGACGACGGACTTGAAAAGCGCACCATTGTCAGCGGCATAGCTCAATGGTACGAGCCGGAGCAGCTGAAAGGCAAGCAAGTGTGCTTCATCGCCAATCTGGCACCACGCGAATTTAAGAACGGACTTGTAAGCGAAGGCATGATTCTCTCGGCAGAAAACTGGGACGGTTCAATTGCCGTTACTACGGTAGAACATGAGGTCAAAGCCGGAAGCGAAGTAAAATAAGATGAGTGCATACTCTGACATTCATGCGTCTGCATTATATTTGTGCCGATGAAAGCAGTAATCGATGACAAAATACCTTATATAAAAGGAGCAATCGAAACGATTGTAGATGAAGTGGTGTATCTGCGCGGCAGTGAAATCACTTCTGACGACGTGCGCGATGCAGATATACTGATTGTGCGTACCCGCACTCGTTGTGATCGTAACTTGCTGCAAGGGACTACAGTTCGTCTTGTCGTCACGGCGACAATAGGCTACGACCATATAGATACAGAATATTGCAAGGAAGCCGGCATACGATGGGCTAATTGTCCGGGATGTAATGCCGCTTCCGTGCGCCAATATATACACAATTCCTTGCTGGTGCTCGGACTTCTGCATCCGGGAGTCACAATCGGAGTCGTCGGTGTGGGACATGTCGGTGAGCTGGTGGCAGCAGACTGTCGTGCGGCAGGAATGGAAATAATGCTCTGCGACCCTCCGCGCCGCGACCGGGGCGAAACATTCTGCGGACTTCCCTTCACCGATCTTGCAGAAATAGCAAAGAAAGCGGACGTCATCACTTTCCACACTCCATTGACGCACACGGGCAAATATCCGACCTTCCATCTGGCAGACGATGAGTTTTTTGAAAGTCTTCTTCGTCAGCCTCTGATTATAAACACAAGCCGCGGAGCTGTGGTAGATAATACGGCATTGCTGAATGCTTTGTACAAAAACAATGTGTGTGATGCTGTGGTAGATACATGGGAGAACGAACCGGACATAAATACCGAGCTTCTCAACAAAGTGGTCATAGGCACACCGCACATTGCTGGATATTCAGCCGACGGCAAAGCGAATGCCACAAAGATGGCACTAATGGCGGTATGCGATTTTCTTAAATGCGCATACACTTTCGACATTCAGCCTCCGGCTTTACCGGAGGAAATGCGCCCTACTTCCAACGATGCGGATGAACGTGCATTGCAACTCTACGACCCACGTATTGACAGTGCGAAGCTGAAAGCATGTCCTTCTGAGTTTGAACATTTTAGAGGGAACTATCATTTACGCCGTGAATTTTGGTAATTATTAATATAAAAAGGATTTAAAATGAAGAAAACTTTATTGTCTTTGGTTGTAGCGATAGCTTCAGCTTTAGGCGCAAATGCACAGAATTGGTTCTCATACGATGTATGTAACCATCTTTCTGTTGGTGTCGAAGCCGGTTCTCCGGGTATTGGCATTAATGTAGCAACCACCTTGGGCAGCCATTTCCAGCTTCGCGGAGGTGTCACAGTGATGCCAAGTATCAAGTTCAGCAACGAACTCCTTGCAGATTATAACGGTTCGAGTTGGAATTACCCCTACTATGAAGGTTACTACGGTGATAGTTACGTCGATGTCGAAGCTAAGACAGGCTTTGTAAACGGTAAACTATTAGTAGATTTCTATCCGTCAAAAAGCAAGATTTTCCACCTCACTGTAGGAGCTTACTTCGGCGGAAGCAAAATTGTAGAGGCTTATAACAAAGAGGACGGTGCTCTGCTTGATTATAGAAACATCTATATCGGCGACTACCAGCTCACTCCCGACGAAAACGGAAATATCAATGCACAGATTAAAACAAACAGCTTCAAGCCATACGTAGGACTGGGATTCGGACGTTCTGTTTCCAAGAGGAAAACGCTAAGTTTCCAAGTCGATATGGGTGTGCAGTTTTGGGGCAAGCCGAAACTTATGTGTAACGGAGAACAACTTGAATCTTCAGACTTGGACGACGATGGAGAATTTTTGGATATTATAAGTAATCTGAGAGTGTATCCGGTAATCAGCTTCCGTCTGTCTGGAAAGATTTTCTAATAACATCCTTACAGATTTTGCAAGTTTGTTCTAAACTTTATTTCATTCTACATACTCCGACAGATGTAAAATATCTGCCGGATTTTTTTGTACTTCTGAACAAAATCTCCATGCCGATTGTTTTTATTATCAAAAACGTAAAACCTAAACTGCAATATGGAGAAAGAAAAATTAACTAATGAAGTAGGTGCTCCAGTAAGGAACAACAGAAATTCACTGACAGCCGGAGAGCGCGGACCTCTACTCATGGAAGACCTGTGGCTGATGGAGAAACTCGCACACTTTGACCGTGAAGTCATTCCGGAAAGACGAATGCATGCCAAAGGCAGCGGAGCCTTCGGACATTTTACGACAACACATGACGTGACACAATATACTTGCGCCAATATTTTCTCGGAAATAGGCAAGAAGACGGATGTGTTTGTACGTTTCTCCACTGTGGCGGGTGAGCGTGGAGCAGCAGATGCCGAAAGAGACATCAGAGGCTTTGCCATCAAGTTCTACACAGAAGAAGGCAACTGGGATCTCGTGGGAAATAACACACCGGTTTTCTTCCTGCGCGACCCTCTCCAGTTTCCGGATCTGAACCATGCAATCAAACGTGACCCACGCACCAACATGCGTTCCAAGCAGAACAACTGGGATTTCTGGACTATGCTTCCGGAGGCTCTCCATCAGGTTACAATCGTCATGTCCGACAGAGGTATTCCAGCTTCTTATCGACACATGCACGGATTCGGTTCACACACCTACAGCCTCATCAACTCTGAAGGCAAAAGAGTGTGGGTGAAGTTCCACTTCCGCACCCAGCAAGGCATCAAGAATCTGACAGACGAAGAAGCAGAAGCAATCATTGCAAAAGACCGTGAAAGCAGTCAGCACGACCTGTATGAAGCCATTGAGCATGGAGATTATCCTAAATGGACATTATATTTCCAGATTATGACAGAGGAACAGGCGCGCAACCATTATGAGAATCCTTTCGATCTCACCAAAGTATGGAAACATTCCGAGTATCCTTTGATTGAAGTGGGAGAACTTGAATTGAACAAAAACCCGGAGAATTACTTCGCAGATGTGGAACAAGCAGCTTTCTCGCCAGCACATATCGTTCCGGGAATTGGTCTCTCTCCTGACAAGATGCTACAGGGACGTCTGTTCTCATACGGTGATGCGCAGCGTTACCGCCTCGGTGTCAACCACGATCAGATTCCGGTGAACCGTCCTCGCTGCCCAATGCACAGTTACCACCGTGACGGACAAATGAGAGTAGATGGTAACGCGGGTTCCACAAAAGGATATTTCCCAAACGGGATAGACGAATGGCAGACAAAAAGCGGACTTGCATACACAGACTCTCCTACCGACGGTGAAGCCATGAGGTATGACCAGTATGCAGACCGCACAGACGATTGCTTCCGTCAGCCGGGCGACCTTTACCGTCTTATGACCGAAGACAAACGGAAACTGCTCATCAAGAATACCGCAGCAGATATCATGACAGTGACTGACAACATCAAATATCGCCACGCTGCCCATTGCTATCTTGCAGACCATGAATACGGAACACGGCTTGCAGAAGCTCTAAACCTTGACATGGGATATGTAAAACGGCTTGCCGCAATGACAGAACCTGAACGTCTGGAAGCGACAAAGCAATGTAAATCATGACAATACGACATGCGTATCCGACAAAGTTGGCAGTTCCGACATCCAAAAACTCAAAAATGGCAGGAACTCACCTTTGGTACTTATTTTGCACTTAAATAGTTGAATGACAGAAGCTAAGACTACAAGGAAAGGAGAAATAAAAGTCAAAGCGGAGGACATTCAAGAAGAGCGAGAGTTAACAGAGTATGAACTTTTAAATTGAACGATTATGTTAGGAGTTACATTAATAGTTTACGGTATCATTGGTTCTCTCTTTGTTATAAGCAATTTCGCTATATTGAAGTATCGCAGATAGCGGAAACGCTAACAAAGCAAATATAAACAAAATTGGAAGGGCGGCCATAGTGGACCGCCCCTTTTTATGTTCTCTTTCCATGTCTCCTCTTTCTTGCTCCTTTTTATGTATCGCCGACACGAAAGCACGGAAAGAAGGCAATAAAACTTCTTTCCCAACGTTTTTGTTTTAAGAGTTATTCTCTTCTAAGGTAATCATTAAAGAAAAGAAATCCGAAGTGAAAGAGTTGCATCACAGAATATATTCAACATTTGCCGTCCTTTTATTTGCCTGCATATCTGTCTCCGCACAGGTACGTAAAGTCATGAATCGTCCGTACATTGACCAGCGACGTATTCATTACGGTTTTATGGCAGGAGTACATCTTCAGGACATGGAGTTTCAAAATAACGGATATATTGATGAGAACGGGAATCAATGGTTTACAGACATAGGAAATTATGACCCGGGATTCAGTGTTGGCATTCTCGGTGAGCTTTATCTCACCAAGCATCTGGCTGCAAGAGCCATCCCTTCCATGCATTTTGGCACCAAAACCGCAACTTTTCATAATCACACGGACAACCGGATAGAACGTGAAACCATCAAATCTACATATATATCACTTCCTATTGATTTGAAATTCAGTGCCGAGCGATTCAACAACTACCGTCCTTATATGATGTGCGGTATAAATCCCATGCTTGACCTTACAATAAAGAAGCAGAAGAATCTGCTTCTGAAACCATTCGACTGCTATCTTGAAATAGGATTAGGATGCGATTTCTATCTTCCGTTCTTCAAGTTCATTCCGGAAATAAAGTTCTGCTACGGTCTGATGAATATCATAGAAAAAGACCGTACCGACCTTATCGACGAGAATCTCCAAGTATTTACAAAATCCATAGACAAGGCTCGTTCAAAAATGATTGTCATCTCGTTCTATTTTGAGTGACATCATAAAAGCAATTGCTCGCCAATTTTTTAGTTAAGTTTTACTTCTTATAAATATATAGAGGTACATTCACAAACTCTCTGTTCAAACAAAAATTGACTACACTCGCTCACAACAGCAAAAAAAAAGCATACCAAAACAGCATTTTCCGATTTGACAAAATGATATTTTCGCTCAAAATGTAAATTTAACACTTAGAGCGTTTTTTTGCCAATGGGAAAGAGACGAAAAATTTTGTTCAAAGATAATCAGTTGATAATCAATAGAATACAATTTTTCTCAAAATACTCAAAAAAACGTGTCAGACGCAAATTTTTGGGCACTTTGAGTATTCTGATAATCATCTGATTATTAATATTTTACTCCCAAACGCACCATTTCCGTCTTCAAATACCACATTAGAATCACTCACTTTTAAGTATCTGTTCACCTCCTCTTCTAAAGCAGGGGATTATACACTTCTTAACATTTTGTCCGGTCTCCACAGTCTCTTATTTTGAAGAACGGCGCGTTTTTATTTTCAGCGCGCTGTCGTCATATTTTCAGCGCACAGAAAATAAAATTGTAGCGCACTACAAATAAAATTACAGTGCGCTGAAAATGTGACGACAGTGCGCTGGAATTTTGAAAACTTAGTAGTGTTTTTTCAGAAACTCTTCGCCGAAGATAAATAAATGTAAAAGAATCGCTCCAAAATGAAACACTATTTCACAAATTCTGGAGACCTCATGAAATGCGCAAAGAATCCCCATTCTTCGAGAAAAGTTCAGTATGCCTCATTTTGAAGCGTTCCAGAGGGCTTGGAATTTTAACATTTGACAAAATCAAAAAGAAAGCATTTATACGCAAATTCGTAAAATATGACTCCTTTCGTCAAAATTTATTATCATTTTGTCAAAATCAAACATATCCCAAAAAACGAAGTCAAAAATTTTTTTATGGAACTGCAAATCTGTAGCGAACAAGGCTATCAATACCAGTGCTGAAAACTACGGGAAAGAAAGGATTGGATATGCAGCGGTTGCCACATAATTGCCAATTCAAAATTGAATGGACTATCAATAAAAAAGAAGTGTTTGTAGAGTTCTGACATCAGCTTACAATCAAAATATTGTCTTTAGCCGTCAAAAACCTACAAACACTTCACTATGCTTTCTCTTAAAGCTGTATCATGCTCAAAGCCTTGTTCTCCGCAGCTTCCATCACTTCACGCTCTCCGGGTCCCTTGTCATTAATGCCGCAAAGATGAAGTATGCCATGTATAATCACACGGTGCAACTCTTCTTCGTATGTAGTCTTCTGCTCTTCCGAATTTGAGCGCACAGTGTCAAGACTTATAAACAAGTCTCCGCTTATCACATTGCCTTCGCAATAGTCAAAAGTGATAATATCCGTGTAGTAATCATGCTGAAGATACTGACGGTTCACTTCCAGAATCTTCTCGTCATCGCAAAAAATATATGCAATGTCACCCACTTTCTTCCCATAGCTTTCAGCCACAGACTTTATCCACGCATTCGTATCACGTTTCTTTATCTTCGGCATACTGATGCCTTCACAATTATATGTTATCATTCGTCTAAAACTTTAAGTCCTTCACGATAAATATCACTGCTTGTATTCATTATCTGATAATATTCGCTTATCTCCCACAAATCTCTGGCAAGCAGAGCCTTGAGTTGAAGTTTCACAAGCGGAAGAGCCTCCTGCAAAGCAGTATCATCATATTCCACCTTCGCCTTCTTGGCATGGTCGAGCAGCATATCAATCATTGCCTCAGGAACCTCAAAATTAGCCTTAAATGCAGCAAAGTCCGGATATTCCTTCTTCAACTTCTTCCTGTTCTTGTCGATATATTTCAGAGTAGTATTTATAATACAGCTTTTAGCCGACATTTCCCTATGCAGTTTCGTGTATTGGGTCGTATCAAGCGGCACATAGACATCCGGCATGATGCCCCCTCCTCCATACACAGTCCGATGCAGCTTCAAGGTTGTATATTTCAGAGAATCGGCAAAGTGAATGCTGTCTGCGTTTGTCAGCTCACCACTGTTCAAACGTTCAAGCATGTCGTTGTCGTAATCCTTGCGGTCTCCCTTCTTGTACGGTTTCTGAATACAACGCCCCGACGGTGAATAATAATGAGCTACGGTCAACCGTATCATCGAGCCGTCAGGCAAATCTATAGGACGCTGCACCAGCCCTTTGCCGAATGTACGTCTTCCGACAATCGTACCACGGTCATTATCCTGTATCGCTCCACTGACAATCTCAGAAGCGGAAGCCGTGTATCCATCTACAAGCACAACCACCTTTCCCGACTTGAAGTGTCCTTTTCCATCGGCATGGTATTCCCGTCTTCCGGTTGCACGTCCGTCAGTAAACACAATCATATCCCCAGCTTCAAGAAACTCGTTGGCTATATCTACAGCCGCCTGCAAATACCCTCCGCCGTTTCCCTGAAGATCCAGAACAAGATTTTGCATACCCTGCTCATGCAGCTTGTTCATCGCTGTCATGAACTCTTTGTATGTCGTTGCTCCAAAGTTATTGATGCGAATATAGCCTGTCACGGCATCCACCATATACACTGCATCAATCGAGAATACCGGTATCTTGTCGCGTATTATCACAAAATCCTGTATTCCTTTCACTCCGCGCCTGACAATGCCCAGCTTCACCTTACTTCCCTTAGGGCCTCTCAAACGTCGCATAATCTCTTCCTGCGCCATCTTGACACCGGCAATGGCAGTATCATTGACCAGCACAATACGGTCGCCGGCAATGATTCCCTTCTTTTCCGAAGGACCTCCGCTTACGGGCTGTATGACAGTCAGAGTGTCCTCTATCATATTATACTGCACTCCGATGCCCTCAAAACTGCCTTGCAATGATTCTGTAAGCTTCTTGACATCCTTTGCAGCAGTATAAGTTGAATGAGGATCAAGATTCTTCAGCATTCCATTAATGGCATCTTCCACAAGACGGCCCTCATTGATACTATCTACATACAATCTATACACTGCAAACTCTGCAAATTGCAACTTATGCAACGGGCTTTCCGCAAATACTTTTTTCTGTTCTTCCGTAGGCTGTTGCGCATGAACAGTCTGCACACACAAAGCAGCCATCAAAAGCGTAAAAATACATTTTCTCAATATCATGTCTTTATCTTTATTGACGAGTAAATAAAAAACAGGCTGACAACCTTCCGGCTGTCGCCCCTGCACAACTAAAATTTCTTCAGATTCATCCCCAGAGGTACAAATTCAGACACATCCTTTCCATAGCTCAACAGTTCACGAACTATACTTGAACTTATGCAAGAATATATGTTCTCAGTAATAAACAGAACAGTTTCAAGTCCTGTAAGCTTACGGTTCACATCTGCGATATTCTTTTCAAACTCAAAGTCCGTCGATGAACGTACTCCACGCACAAGAAACGAAGCTCCAACACTGCGGGCAAAGTCCGTAGTAAGTCCATTGTAGGACACCACCGACACTCGCGGCTCATTGCCATATAGAGACTCTATCATTTCTATCCGTTGTTCTATACTGAACATGCTTTTCTTCCCCGCATTTATTCCTATACCAATCACAACCTCATCGGCAATCGCCAAAGCACGATCCACTATCGACTGATGCCCCAATGTGAAAGGGTCGAAACTGCCTGCAAAAAGAGCTTTTCTCATTTTTCTTCCGTTGACGAATAAACAAATAAAAGAGTGGACAGAAACACCACATTGTTTCCCACAACACGGTGAATCCGCCACCCATTCTTTCCAATCAGACAGCCTCTTCTTCCGGTCTGTCTTCCTCGATAACAAGATTATTGATGATGAAGTTCTGCCTTTCCATCGTATTCTTTCCCATGTAATACTCAAGAAGCTCCTTCACCTGATCAGTCTTTCTCAATGTAACCTGCTCCAGACGAATATCCGGACCGATAAAGTTCTTGAACTCGTCAGGCGAGATTTCTCCAAGGCCTTTAAATCGCGTAATTTCCGGGTCCGGGCCCAAAAGTTCTATTGCCTTCAGACGTTCCTCCTCGTTATAACAATACAAAGTAACAAAATCGCCTTTCGGCTCCTTATCCTCCTCCGAGAGCTGCTTAAGAGCTTCTTTTCGGATACGCTTCTTACGGTTTCTCACGCGGAACAGCGGAGTCTGCAATATATGCACATGACCTTTCTTTATCAATTCAGGAAAGAACTGCAAGAAGAACGTAATCATCAGCAGTCGTATGTGCATTCCATCGACATCGGCATCCGTCGCCACAATCACCTTGTTATAACGCAGTCCATCAATTCCGTCTTCAATATTCAGTGCAGCCTGAAGCAAGTTGAACTCCTCATTCTCATAGACCACCTTCTTGGTCAGCCCATAAGAGTTGAGCGGCTTTCCCCGAAGAGAAAAAACAGCCTGAGTGTTCACGTCACGGCTCTTCGTGATACTTCCGCTGGCAGAATCTCCCTCTGTGATAAATATACAGCTATCTTCCTTCTTGTCTCCTTTTGCATCATTCAAATGAATGCGGCAGTCGCGCAACTTGCGGTTATGAAGATTAGCCTTCTTCGCACGCTCACGCGCAAGCTTCGTCACACCGGCTATCGCTTTTCGGTCACGCTCACTGTCCTGAATCTTCTGCTGTATGATTTCAGCGATTTCTGCGTTCTTGTGCAGATAGTTATCTACTTCGTTCTTGACAAAATCGCCTACAAACTTATTGACACTGATTCCTCCGTTAGGTTCCATTGTCAGTGAACCTAACTTGATTTTCGTCTGACTCTCAAACTGCGGCTCCTCCACATTGATGGCTATTGCAGCTACAAGACCATTGCGAATATCTCCATATTCATAATTCTTGCCGTAGAACTCCTTTATCGTTCTTGCAATATGCTCCTTGAACGCACTCTGATGCGTACCGCCCTGTATAGTGTGCTGACCGTTCACAAACGAATGATATTCCTCACCATACTGCTGGTTCGTATGCGTAAAAGCAATCTCTATATCCTCGCCCTTCAGATGCACAATCGGATATAGCGGCTGAGTGGTCATCGTGTCGGTAAGCAAATCCTTCAGACCATTCCGCGACACGATGCGCTTGCCGTTGTAATATATCTCAAGTCCGGTGTTAAGATAGGTGTAATTGCGCAACATGGTCTCCACAAATTCACTCCTGAACTTGTAGTTGAGAAACAGCGTGTCGTCTGGCTTGAAGTAGATGTATGTACCGGTCTCCTCCTCCGTATCCTCCATCGAGTCCGTCTGCAATATTCCTCTGGCAAACACAGCACTACGCACTTTACCGTCACGGAAGCTCTTCACCTCAAACTGGCTGCTAAGTGCATTGACCGCTTTCGTACCTACACCGTTCAGACCCACACTTTTCTTGAAAGCTTTCGAGTCATACTTACCTCCGGTGTTAAGCATACTGACTGCCTCAATCATTTTGCCCTGCGGAATACCGCGACCATAGTCACGCACAGAAACAGACAAATCGTCATGAATGTCAATTCTAATCCGCTTGCCGGCATGCATCTTAAACTCATCGATGGAGTTATCGACAATCTCCTTGAGCAAGACATATATACCGTCTTCTGCATGTGAACCGTCGCCGAGCCTTCCGATATACATACCCGGACGTGTACGCACATGATCCATGTCCGACAAATGACGAATGTTGTCGTCCGTATAGTTTACCACAGGCTGTTCTGCCGCACTATCTTTTTCAAATATATCTTCTGCCATAAATCAACACTTAAAGTTTCTTCTTGAAACAACGTCTGCGCTTATGCTGCCTGCGTTCAAAATAAATCCACTGCTGCTGCACCTTCTCGTTGGATTCAAGTTCGACATTCGTTTCCACATATTCATATCCTTCTTCTATGTATATCGGCAGAAGGTCATAGAACAAAATCGAATTGACTCCCTTTCCCTGATATTCCGGTTTGATGGCGACAAGCATCAAGTCGAGCAGTTTAGGCTTCTTCAGTTTCAAAGTCTTCAACAAATGCCACCAGCCGAAAGGAAATAATTTTCCTTTTGCCTTCTGCAATGCGCGCGAAAGCGAAGGCATCGAGATACCCACCCCGATAAGCCTTCCGTTTGCCTCCGTAATGAGCGATACAAGTTTAAGGTCGAGCACAGGCAGATACATCTTCACATACTGGTCAATCTGCCGCTGCGAAAGTTCAGAATAACCGAACAGCGGCTTAAACGCTTCATTGATAAGCTGGAAAATCTCCTGTCCGTAATCAGCGGCAATCTTCTTTGCCGAAGTATATTTCTTTATCCTCAAGTCATACTTCTTTATCACAATCTCAGCAATGCGCTTGAGACGTTCCGGAAGTCCGGTCTCGCGCGGAACCGTAAGCAGCATCTCAATCCAGTCAGCCTCTTTCTCAAATCCCAGACGCTCAATGTGCCTCTGATAATAAGGATAGTTATAGATGGTTGCCATAGTACTCAGCTCTTCAAATCCCTCTATCAGCATACCTTCCGCATCCAAATCCGTAAAGCCAAGCGGTCCCTGAATCTCCGTCATCCCTTTTCCACGTCCCCACTCTTCAACAGCCTCAATGAGTTTAGCACTCACTTCCTCGTCGTCGATGAAGTCAATCCAGCCGAACCGTACCGCATTCAGATTCCATGTCTTGTTGGCTTTCCTGTTGATGATACCAGCCACACGTCCTACCACTTTCCCATCCTTATATGCAAGGAAATACACTGCATCACAAAATTCCATTGCAGCATTCTTCTCGCTGAACGTATTGAGCATATCTTCATATAAGTCAGGAACCGAATACGGATTATCTTTATAAAGTTCGTAGTTGAAACGGATGAACTTCTTCAGCTCCTTCTTCGTTTCCACTTGCTTGATAATAATATCTGCCATAAGTTTTTATGCAATTTATAATCGGCAAATATACAAAAAATACATGTCTTTTCCTGCTGTTGGTTTGTTATTAACGAATTTTGCACGTAAATATAGAAAAGCGATTTCAAAATCCATTTGAAATTAAGCAAATTCTCAGGAAAGCTTCTAATAGGACAATTAGTTGACGAACAAACAAAAATCATGTAAATTTGCACCGAGAAAATCATGAAACAGACCAATAAAAACAGGAAAAGAATGGACAACAAAGAAGAAATGTTCCCTATCGTAGATGAAGAAGGCAACATCACAGGAGCAGCGACAAGAGGCGAATGCCACAACGGCAGCAAGATGCTGCATCCCGTGGTGCATCTTCACGTGTTCAACTCCAAGGGAGAGCTGTATCTGCAAAAGCGTCCCGAATGGAAAGACATACAACCGGGGAAATGGGACACTGCCGTAGGAGGACACGTAGATCTCGGAGAGAATGTGGAGCAAGCACTACGAAGAGAGGTGCGTGAGGAGCTTGGCATCACAGACTTCACTCCTGAACGTCTTTTGCAATATGTGTTCGAGTCCGACCGTGAACGCGAACTTGTGTTTGTACACAAAACTATATATGACGGTCCCGTCACCCCGAGCGAAGAACTCGACGGAGGACGTTTCTGGAGCATGGAAGAAATCAAACAGAATATCAGCAAAGGCATATTCACCCCAAACTTTGAAAGCGAGTTCGAGAAAATAAAAGAATATGCCGGATAAAGACGACATATTTCTCCGTATGTTAAGCAGGTGTGTTTGTGGAGGCATTCACAGACTCCTCCGTCGCTATCGCGCCATGCCCTCCGTCGCAAGCTCCCCAATTGCTCCTATACCGCAATTGGGGAGCTTGCGACGGAGGAGTCTGTCGAATACACCCACTTAAAACAGCAAAAAACAACTTTTCTGATTTGACAAAATGATATTTTCGCCCGAAATGAAAATTTAACACTTCGAGCGATTTTTTGTCAACGATGAAAAGACGAAAATTTTGCTATTGAGATAAATAGTTGATAATCAACTAAATACAAAATTTTCAAAAACACTCAAAAAATCGCGCCGGACGCAATTTTTTGAAATTTCTGAGCATTTTAGTAATCCACTGATTATTAATGTGTTATGACAAGATTTGCCGTTTTCGCCCTCAAATTCCCCCAAAAACTCATTCAGTTTTCAGTTTCTGTTCAGACACTCTTTCA
>X363_Desmarests_Spiny_Pocket_Mouse__coassemble_941_pt1 | contig 13109 bp, 14 predicted proteins | sample X363_Desmarests_Spiny_Pocket_Mouse__metabat2_low_PE_006 | metagenome-assembled genome bin X363_Desmarests_Spiny_Pocket_Mouse
GTTCTGTTCCGTTCTTTATCTCTCCTCGCAGAACATCGCCTGTTGAGATGTGTCCCATATTGTATTTTGCAACGATTTCGTCACTATAAGTGCCTTTACCTGAACCCGGAGCACCGAAAATGATAATATTCTTCATAAATTTTTCTTTTTATAATTGGTATTTTAATTTCTGGATTTGTTGTTCTTGAATGCGATAAGATACCATTCGCATACGGTTATTCTACCACAGTGTATATATCCTTATAATTACGTCCTAAACCATCGTAGTCAAGCCCGTATCCAACGATAAACTCATTTGGAATCTCAATGGCGCAATAATTAACATGTAATGGAACTCTCAGTTTGTCTGGCTTCATTAGCAGTGTCGCTATTCTCACACTTTCAGCTCCCTGATTTTTCAGTTTCGGAAGAATGTTACTCATTGTTATGCCTGTATCTACAATGTCTTCAACGATAATGACATCACGTCCTGTCAAATCAGTCGTTATTCCAATGAGTTCACGTACTTTTCCTGTGGTGTCCATTCCTTCGTATGAAGAGAACTTTGCAAATATTATTTCAGGCTGGAAGTCAAGATAGCGTACTAAATCGGCTGCAAACATGAATGCTCCGTTAAGAATACATATCAATACCGGTTTTTTTCCTGCATAATCGGAATTGATTTTCTCTGCAAGTTTTTGTACTTTTTCCTGTATGGTTTCTTCACAGAGTGAAACCTTGAAGTTTTTATCTTTTATCCTTATCATAGTTGAACATTCTATACCGTTGGTAATTTGGCTGCAAACTTACAGAAAATCTATGGAAAAGACGAATAAAAAAGGACAAATGTATTCGTACCGCTTGCTAATAAGGTGTTTGCGGAGGTATATGAGGACAGACGAAAAATAGGGCAATGCAAAAAAGGCGGATTTATGCGGAATTTACATTCATATTGATAATAATATATATGGACAATGCCCTGAAAACATATTATATGCCCAGAAAGGATTTATTGTATGTGTAGCGAGGAATTAAAAACAGTGCATTGAAATCTCAAATCAGCACTGCTGATTATAAAAACTGCACTGCTGATTTTGTAAACTGCACTGCTGATTATAAAATCAACACTGCTGATTTGAGATTTTAGTGCACTGTTTTCGATCCTTCTCTGCACAGATATTTTTATTTTGGTCTGCATTATTCACAGCCATTTCTACGGTGAGTCCAAACAGACAGCACGTCAGCAAAATGCTTGCTCTTCCTTTTTGAAAGTAGGATTTACTACATTCTGCATCGTCATCGCTGTGCTCACGCTGATGCATTGCTTTTTTAGTCCTTTCCGTAACGGAACAGTATGGATTGCAGGATAGGATTTGCGCTTTTTGTTTTCAGGCATTTTTAACTTGCGGGAGTTCTTTCTTCTTTATTATTAAAACACTGAAAATCTGTTGCGAATATGTTAATACTTCAATAAATCTCTGTTTTTAATGGGGTGAATGTAATATTTTGATATTATTTTGCCCTGTTAATGGCGGCAAATTGCTAATTTTGCGGCATGAAGATTCTATCTGCGACTCAATTTAAAGAGATTGACGCTTTCACAATTGAAAACGAGCCAATCGATTCCATAGACTTGATGGAACGCGCTTCGAAGGCATTGGTTGCCAAGATTATGGAGCGGTGGGATAATCATACACCTGTGAAAGTATTTGCCGGACCCGGAAATAACGGAGGTGATGCACTTGCCGTGGCAAGGATGTTGTCCTTGTGCGGATATAATATTAATGCTTATCTTTTCAATACGAGCGGAACATTGTCTGCCGATTGCATGAAAAACAAGCAAAGACTTGAAGCTTGTAAGAATATTGAATTTACTGAAGTAACCTCTTCATTTACTCCGCCCAGACTCGAAGTGGGGGATGTGGTTATTGACGGACTTTTCGGAACAGGGGTCAGTCGCCCTCTTAATGGAGGATTTGCTTCTGTGGTGAAGTATATCAATGCTTCACCTTCTACGGTGGTTTCCATTGATGTGCCTTCAGGACTTATGTGTGAAGACAATACATACAATGTGATGAATCATATTGTGCGTGCTGACTATACTTTCACATTCCAATTCCCCAAATTAGCTTTCTTTTTTGCCGATAATGAAAGGTTTGTCGGACAATGGGAAGTTCTTGATATTGGCATCAAGGATCCGGGGACAGAGATAACGGACACCCCATACTGTTTCATGGAGAGGCAGGATGTGGTCGGGATGTTGAAAAAGCGTTCCAAATTTATGCATAAAGGTTCTGCCGGTCATGCTGCGTTGGTTGCTGGAAAGCGTGGAATGGCAGGGGCTGCAATACTTGCCTCACGTGCATGTATGCGAAGTGGAGTCGGTAAACTTACGGTGCATATTCCTGAATCCAATGCTGATATTATGCAGATTTCTGTTCCCGAAGCAGTGCTTGATATAGAGCCGGGAACGGATTGTTTCAGCAATACATTTGATGCCAATGGGTATGATGCTCTTGGAATAGGTCCCGGTATCGGTGTAGCTTCGGATACAGTTCAGGCATTTATTGAGCAACTTCGTCTCACGAAATCCCCTATAATTATAGATGCGGACGGTTTGAATATTCTGGGTTCACATCGGGGATGGATACTCCAGCTGCCTAAAAAATCCATACTTACTCCGCACAAGAAGGAGTTGTTTGGGCTTATAAGCACCACTCGCAATTGCTACGAAGAGTTGGAGCGTACACGTGAGCTTGCTGTACGTCAGCAAATATATATTGTGATTAAAGGTGCATATTCTGCGATTGTTACTCCGGAAGGAAAAGTGTGGTTTAATTCCACCGGGAATCCGGGAATGGCGACCGCAGGTAGTGGAGACGTGCTTACAGGAATTATTTTGTCGTTGCTGGCTCAAGACTATGGACAGGAAAATGCTGTTCGTCTTGGTGTTTATCTTCATGGACTTGCAGGGGATATTGCAGCCCGTGAGGTTGGCGAAGACAGTTTGATTGCAAGTGATATAATTGCGGCACTGCCTAAAGCATTTATGGAACTGTACCAAGCGCAAACAGATTGAAGAAATTTTTTTATTTAATGAAGTAATTAAATAATAATCACAAATAATGGTGAGACATTTTTTTTGTGCAGTATTTGCATTTTGTTTTGTAGCGTCTGGAATAAAAGCGCAGACTCAGGTATCTAAGTTTAATCCGGGAGTGGTGGCTGAAGGTGTCAATTATGCTTTGCCGAGAACCCGTGTTAGAGTTGATGTCACTGCTTTGAAGATTCAATATACACCGGGAGAATTTGCACGTTATGCTGACCGTTGCTTGAATATCAGCAATGTGAAGAAAACAGAAGAAAGCAAGTGTATGATTGTCAGTATGAAACTTGAGCAGGAAGGTGTTCCGGATACTTCTAAAGTATATACTGTGAAATTAAAGGACAAGACAATAGCTCCGCTTGTACAGCTTACTGACGACGGAATACTTGTGGCTATTAACACAAAAGCAGATGTTGCCGCAAAAGTTTATTGGAATGAAGAGAAGAAGACAGATCATCGCCTTGATTCCAAAGAATATTTTACGGCAGATATTCTGGCTGCTACTTCTACTGCAAAAATGGCAGAACTGACGGCGGCAGAAATATTTGAGATTCGTGAGAGCAAAAGTGCAATCATGCGCGGGCAAGCTGACGAGATGCCCAAAGACGGAGCTTCTCTAAAAATTGTTCTTGACGGACTTGAAAAGCATGAAGAGGCTCTTATGCAGCTTTTTGTCGGATATACGGACACAACCACTTATACGCGTAGCTTCTATGTCGATCCGGATAAAGATATAGATAAGCAGATTTGTTTCCGTCTGTCTTCAAGACTTGGTTTTGTGGATACAGACGACCTTTCAGGTGAACCTTATTATATAAGTGTAAAGAATCTGGGAACCATACCGACTGTTTCAGAGAAAGATTCAGAAAAGAAGAAGATTACAGGAATAGTATATAACATGCCGGGAACAGCTCAGGTTAAAGTTTTTAATGCAGAAAAGACTTTTATTGACAAAGAGATGGTGTTCGGACAGTTTGGTTTTGTAGATGTGCTTAGTACTACATTATTTAATAAGGATGCCACTACTAAAGTTACATTCAACCCGGCTACGGGAGGCATTGTTCGTGTTGAACAATGATTTTTAGGTGACACACATATTCTTTAGAATTGAAATAATAAGTTTTACAGCTGTAATTCGTTTATAATAAAACAGGATGCAGGAGTTTGCAAAATAAGCAACTCCTGCATCCTGTTTTTATTTGTTTCTATAATTGAAAGCTAAAGTTTGTTCCCGCTTTTGTATTCTTGTCAGACTACTTCTAATTGCAGAGTATATATACTAATGAAGCTACACTAATGACAATCCATAGAAGTATTCCTTGAACAAGCGGTTTGATTCCCACAGATTTCAAAACGTCCAGAGAAAGCGATGCTCCGATGAAAAACAAAGTGATTGTAAGACATTTCTTCGAGATAGAACTTATGACATTTCCTATCGATGCTCCCACAGCTGCACCTTCAGTTCCTATCAAGGAAGCATTATTGAGAATATAAGTATTGAATACCAATGCCAGAATAAAAAACAGGATGAACATTGGTATGTTGATTTTGCGCTTTCCTGTGTCATTGCTGTTACGGAATATGAAGGATGTGAGTAGGGCGAGAGGCACAATCCATAGAGCACGAGTGAGCTTTATAGTAGTTGCCACTTCAAGTGCTTCTTCTCCGTATGCCTGTCCTGCACCTACCACGGAGCTTGTGTCATGTATGGCTATTGCTGCCCATGTACCGAACTGTTGTTGGTCAAGTCCCAGCCATTGCCCGATAGGGGGAAATATAAAAAGGGCAACAGCATTGAGAATGAAGACAACACCGAGAGCTACGGACATGTCTGCCCCTTTGGCTTTGATTACCGGTCCTACTGCCGCAATTGCACTTCCGCCACATATTGCCGTTCCGGAACTTATCAAATAAGAAGTGTCACGATTCACTTTCAACATTTTGCGTCCAATGAACCATCCTATCAACAAGGTTCCGAAGACTGAAATAATAGTAAACATCATTCCTTCTTTTCCTGATGCAAGAGATTTCTCTACGTTCATGCCGAATCCAAGTCCTACCACAGAATATTGAAGCAGGTATTTTGACATTTTTTTGTTGAAGTCCGGATATGGCTGTCCGAAGATGAGTGCAAATGCAAGTCCGGCAAATAACGCAGCCGGTGGAGTTACCCATGCAGAAGCCGCCTCCATCCCGGGTATGTAGCTCAGGACAGAACATATTGTCATGACTGAAAGGATGGCAATATACAAATATTTGTCTTGCTTTTTTGAAGACTGATTTTTTGTTGTCATATTATATAAAGTCTAATGATTGTTATTATAATAATAGATTAAAAGCAGACTATGCCTATTTCATTCCATTCTCTTACCAAAGAGGCTGAATCTGCTTCAGCTGTAGGCTCATCAACCTCATAATTGTCAAGTAGTAGTCGGGTAACATCTGCTATTGTAAAATCCTTACCTATAACATTCTCCCAAATTATAGCCGCCGATTCGTTAAGACTAATGACTTTGGTAAAGGATATATTTTCCATTCCATGCGAGATAACAATATTCTCTCCGCAAATTTTCCGCAATTCAAATCCCGGTTTAATTTTCATAACAGTTTACTCCTTTTCCTTATTAATGATTTATGATTATTAATTAATGTATTGTCGCGGTCGCGATATTATACCATAAACGATATATTGCAAGCAATATTCTTCTCGCAAACAGAAGCTTCGTCCAGCATTTCGAATAGAATCTCCATACACGACTCTCGGCAGTAATGGTTTTCCCATTGCGTATAAAAGCGGCTGCAATTGCACGTATATCGGATATTTTGCACGTTTCCGTACTTTTTATGTTTCCGTCGCCACGCAGACTTACAGTGTCGCCTTCAATGCTTTCTATCCTATGGAGCACATAACATCCCTTGCGTATCTCAGCAAGGACAACATCGCCAGTTCGGTATTCGGATGCTCCGGCAAGGACAACGATGTCCCTCTGATTTTCGAGGAAAGGGCGCATACTGTTTCCTTTGATACGGAGAGACACCTTATGCCCTTCATCGATAAGGCGGCATAAGTGTGGCAGAAATTCTGCATTAGGCAGTTGTATTCGTTTCATCCGGCTATCGTTTTATGACTGAGCAGTGCGGCTTCTTTATCCGGACGGCATTGCAATATAAAGCCCGGTACACGCTCCATTATATGTTTGATGCTGTCACAGACTCCGCCATAAACCCTTTTGTCCCATTTCATGACAGAAGAGGAAGACAGAAGCGACGTAAATGTTTCTATGGTAGTTTGCCTACGTATATGGTTGTACGGAGCTTGTTGCAATTGCAGGAATGCGCCGACAGTCGCATGTTCGTTGCGATAGCAATCAGTCTTACCGCTCCACGGAGAGCCATAAACACGTATTTCTTTTCCCATAATGCGTATCACAGGATTGTCATCGTTGAGCAGTTCTGTACCTTGGATATGTTTCATCCACAATTGTGAATGAGTGCTTTTTCCTGTTCCGCTTTTACCTAAGAACAGGAATCCTTTTTCGCTGTTACATACCACAGAAGAGTGCATGAGCAATGTCCCTTTGTCGGCAGATGCAAAGGCATACATCATCATCAGTGCATTGTTCAGCCCGAAACGGCGCATCCCCAGATGTCCGGACAAAGAGATACGACTGTGTGAAAATGTACTGTTCGTCTGCATCAATCCGCATGGATTGTGGTTTGTATCAGCTATTGCTATTTGATAATCGTTGTTTTCTGTCTGTAGGAAACGATAACATGCCGCATCGTTGTTGAACACTCCGATTTCCTTTCCTCTGTCTTCCAAACAGAAATTGTCATCCACTGTCAAATCGAATAGCGAGGGACGATTGTCCGGTTCCACTGCAAACACATTGCTTGACAAGAGAAGGCTTTCATCGTCTTGCTTGCCTGTAAAATGCACCCGATAGGTCAATCCCCCTACTATATATTGTCTGATTCTGTCCATTGCCTTTCTTCTGAAGTTGTCTGCCGCTTATTCTTCAAGTCCGATGGCTTTAGCCCACTGGGTTGAAGCGTAGTCGTGCAGAAAACTCTCGTCGGTATATTTTTCAAGAGGCAAAAACATGGATATTCCTCCAAACTGCTCTTTGTCTATAGGCAAGCTGCCGCGTTGATACGCACTGTACCAAGAGTCGGTTGCCTGTGCAATGGTGATTGTCTCATCGAACACTTGTTTCCATGCAGCATAGTCTGCTTCAGACAGAACCTTTTGCATGATGCCTTGCATTTCGTAGCAGTCGGGATATTTGCTATATGAATTCCATTTCTCATAAAGGAAATAGTTCTGCACATCGGAATAGTCGGTATCCGGCAACACATCTTTGTACTTATGGATGTAGCGGGAGGTGCAGTCAGCAAGCTTGTCCAGCTTGCTGCAATCTATCGCAGACAGGACAACCCCAAATATGTTGTTGTCGTAGTAATGTTCGTAGTACGCATTGACAATTCCTGCAATATTGGGTTTCTCGGCAAAAATAGGATTTATCAGCTTTTCATACGGAGCACCCGGACCCGGAATTTCCGCCGGTGAACCGATGATGTACTGCGCACACTTTTTAAGCTCATAGACCACTTCTATGCTTTGCATGAAACATGCGTCGAACATGATAAAGTCGAATTTGGGAAAATCAGACAGAACGGAAGCCATGTCCCCTATGTTCATTTGGTTTCCCAAATTAGAACTTGTGTTCCTGCCGTTGTCCAGACCGAAAGATTTGCGTAAAGTGTAGTTTTGCTTTGCCATATCTCCGGAAAAGTCTGAATTAATCCATCCGGAAGCGTGTGACCAGAATATGATGCCGTAGCTGTCAGCAGGATACTGCCTTTGGGTATATCTGACCACGTCTTTCAGTACATCGGCTGATGCAGAATTGAGTTCCGTCGGGAACAAGTATGACGGTTCAAGCTCTGAAAGTGTTTTTGCCGCGGTCTTATTGGTTATTGTATATATGCGTGGACTTTTGGTGTCATCAAGATATACAACAAGGTTATCGTTGTCCGACATGCCTTTTACACCTTCGAGCATTTCCTTGATGTCTGCAGAGGCATAGCTGCTCAGACTGTTCTCTGCAACCATATAGACAAGTACAGTTCGTGCAGAGGTCGGGTCATTCTGTTCCGGTATCTCGTGTTTGTTGTCACACGAACAAAGTACGAGGCACAGGGCGGAAAGGCACGAGACTGTGCGCTTTATCGGACGGTTAGTCTTGTTTGACATTATTTATCTCCGGTTTATTGAATTTGAATTCATCATTGCTGATGATGATAAGCTTGACATCCATTTTATCAAGATAATGCTTCTTTGTCTTGTAATATTTCTTGCTTATTTTCTTCTTTTCCTCCGAGAAGAACACACAGCAAGTCTGGTTCATCAAACCTAATTGTCCTTCAAGGTATTGCTTCAGCTGTATGCTGAATTCAGAACGATAAGGTAAGAATTTGGTTGACTTTTCAAGCGGAAAGTTATCAAGCTCTACAATTTCGCTCATGTGAACAATAGAGTCGGTAAAAGACGTTCCTACACCAAATATATACACTTTGTTGTTTGTTTCTTTTCCGACATTTTTCTCTTTGTTACCAGCGAAAGCCGACATACATGTCATTGCCAACATCATGGCTGGCAGTATAAATTTATATTTCTTCATATACAGTAGAATATCTGACACCTGCAAATTTACGGATTTATTGCGAATTATGTGCAATGACAATGAAGAAAAGGGAAGAAGAGATGGAGCCTGTAGGATACATTTACTTAAAAGTAGGAGACGCTTGTTAGGTATATCTGCATAAACTCATAAAATAATTATAAAATGGCTGATTCTTTTTAGACGTTGCTTTAAATTTATTTGTTATTGTAAGTACAAAAAACGGACTCCCGAAAAATCCGGTAGTCCGCATAATTTCATTTTTTCCAAAAAGTGTCTGTTAACCGAGGTAACTCTTCAACAACTTGCTGCGCGAGCTTGCACGTAAACGTCTGATGGCTTTTTCCTTAATCTGGCGAACACGCTCACGAGTCAGATTGAAGCGGTCGCCAATCTCCTCCAGTGTTTTCTCCTGTTCACCGATGCCGAAGAACATACGTATAATGTCTTTTTCGCGAGAAGTGAGTGTGTCAAGAGCACGGTCAATCTCTTTTGAGAGCGATTCGTTGACCAAACTGCGGTCTGCCATTGGGGAGTCATCGTTGACGAGGACATCGAGCAAACTGTTGTCTTCGCCTTCAACGAAAGGTGCATCTACGCTGATGTGGCGTCCTGACACCTTCATTGTGTCGGCTACTTTGTCAACAGGAAGTTCGAGTTCGTCGGCGAGCTCCTCCGGAGAAGGTCTGCGTTCATTTTCCTGCTCAAATTTAGAGAAGGCCTTGCTGATTTTGTTGAGAGAGCCAACCTGATTAAGCGGAAGTCGAACAATACGTGATTGTTCTGCGAGAGCCTGAAGTATGGATTGTCTTATCCACCACACTGCATAACTGATGAACTTGAATCCGCGTGTTTCGTCAAATTTCTCGGCTGCTTTTATAAGCCCCAGATTTCCCTCGTTGATGAGGTCAGGCAGACTAAGCCCTTGGTTCTGGTATTGTTTTGCTACAGAAACGACGAAACGGAGATTTGCGCGTGTCAGCTTCTCCAAAGCTCTGCGGTCTCCCTTGCGAATGCGTCCGGCAAGTTCAACCTCTTCTTCCACGGTGATTAAGTCTTCACGACCGATTTCTTGCAGATACTTGTCAAGTGAAGCACTTTCACGGTTCGTGATACTTTTGGTAATCTTTAATTGTCTCATTCTCTATAAAACACTAATTGCAAATATATCCGGAAATGGATGTGATTAAAACAAAAGGTAAATCCTTGAATAACAAGATGTTGCTATAATGTTTTCTCTTTACCCCATTTTTGGACATGCAAAGATACATATTATTTCTGTGAATACAATATGTTACAAGTGTGAAATTGATTTAAAGAGTCTCTTTTGTTTTGAAATTTAGAGTCTGTTAAACAGGCAAATACTCTCTGTAATCATAAAAATAGCTATTGAATAGCTTTTGAGAGAAAGGTTGAGGAGTTTTTTGGGTTTTTATGTTCTATAATTTTGGTACCTCCATAGTAGCTTTGTAATGCTCCTTAAAAATTTTTTTGACATCACTTTTTTGTATGGGTTTCTATTTTGACAAAATGAAAGTATATTGCGTAAAATGGAATCTTTTCTTATGAATTTACGTGTAAATGCTTTCTTTCTGATTTTGTCAAATGTTAAAATTTCAAGCCTTCTGGCACGAGTCAAAATGAAGTGTGTCGAACTTTTATCAGAAAGTGGGGCTTCTACGCATATTTTTTGAAGTCGCTGGAATTTGTGAAATAGTGTTTCGTTTTAGTGTAATCTGTTTGCATTTGTTTACTTTCGGCGAAGAGTCGTTTCAGAAAATCTACTAAGTTTTGATATTTCCAGCGCACTGTCATCACATTTTCAGCGCACTGTTTTATCAGCGACAGTGCGCTACAATTTTAAAAACTTAGTAGTTTGGAGAAATTTTCAGCGTAGATTTTTTGAAAAAGCACCGGGAAACGAGAAAAAAGACAGTTTGCTTCGGCTGAATTGTTAAGAAGTGTATAAATTCTGTTTTGGAAGAGTGTCTGAACAGAAGCTGAAAAGTGAATGGATTTTGGACGGTGTTTGAGGGCACAAATGGTAAAGTTGGTTGTAACATATTAATAATCAGTGAATTATCAGAATGCTCAATTTTATCGAAAAAATGCGTCCGATGCGTTTTTTTGAGCATTTTGAGAAATTTTGTATTCTATTGATTATCAACTAATTATCTTTATACTAAAATTTCTCTCTCTTTGTCATCGGCAAAAAATCGCTCCAAATGTTAAATTTACATTTTGAGCGAAAATATCATTTTGTCATTTTGAATAAGCCTATTTTTGTTTGTTTTTTGTCATTTTATGTGGTTGTCTTCGACAGACTCCTCCGTCGGGAACATCTATGTATGAGGAGTCTGTCGAAAGCATCTACATATTTTATTATATAGAAAGAACCACGCAGAGGGGCAGAAAATATGAAATTGACGGAAAAAACGGATATATCTTTAACTGCCTGTTCAAAAGGTTTGTAATGAATATAAATAAAGTGTAACTTTGCCATGTCAATATAGAAGTACCCCAAGACCTAAAAATGTGGAACATGGAAAGCAAGACTCGAAAAATAAAGATTATATTCACTTCCGATATACACGGAAACTATTTTCCATACGATTTTCGCCACGAGCGTTGGGGAAAAGGGAGCTTGCAGAGAGTACATGCCTTTGTGGCGCAGCAATGCAGACACAGTGCATGTAGCACCATTCTTATTGATGGTGGGGACATACTTCAGGGTGAGCCGACGGCATATTATTTCAATTATGTGTCTCCGGGAAAGAGACATAAGGTGGCAGACTTCTGCAATTTCATCGGATATGATGTGGGGGTGATTGGCAATCACGACATAGAGACCGGGCATGAAGTATTCAACAGTTTTATACGTGACTGCAATTATCCGATTCTGGGTGCGAATGCTATATCAGCGCATAGCGGAAAACCCTATTTCAAGCCTTATACGATACTTTTTCGCAGTGGGGTAAGAATTGCAGTGGTTGGGTTTGTTACTCCTGCAATACCTCATTGGGTTCCTATACGTTCATGGGAGGGAATAGAGTTTGAAGACATTAAGGAAAGTGCGCGTAAATGGATTAAGATTATAAAGGAGACGGAGAGTCCGGACTTTATAATCGGTCTCTTCCATTCGGGCATGGATGACGGAATCGTCACACCGGAATACCGGGAAAATGCGACACGTGAAACGGTAACTTCCGTGGATGGGTTCGACCTTGTGCTGTATGGGCATGACCATGCCAGCAACATGGAGGAGGTGGAAAGTCCGTCGGGAAAGAGTGTTCTCTGTGTGAATCCCGGTAGTTTTGCCTATTCTGTGGCAGAGATAAACCTCAAATTCACCATCGGAGCGGAGGGAAAAGCGGTTCAAAACGATATGGCTTGTCAGCTGCACTACATAGGGACATTGCATAATTCGCATGCATCGGAATTTAGGAAGCATTTCAATGAAGACTATAAGGCGGTACATCGTTTTGCTTCCAAAAAGATTGGTACGTTCCTGAGCGGAGTAGATATATCGGATGCCTACTTCGGCTCTTCCGCATATATTGATTTGATTCAGCGGCTTCAGTTGCGCATATCGGAGGCGGACATATCGTTTGCAGCTCCGTTGTTCTTTAATGCTTCGATTGAACCGGGAGAGGTGAAAGTGAATAATCTGTTCAACATGTACCGCTTTGAAGACTGTCTATATACGCTCCGCATGTTCGGTCGGGAGATAAAGAATTATCTTGAAATGAGTTATGCGTGCTGGACTAATCAGATGCTTTCTGAGGATGACAATCTTCTGCTGATTGGTCCGATGAAGAATAATCCTGAGCGTATAGGTTTCAAGAACTTTCTGTTCAACTTTGATTCTGCCGCAGGAATAAGGTATGAGGTGGATGTGACCAAGCCGGAAGGCAAGAAGGTGCGTATTATATGTATGGGTGACGGAACTCCTTTTTATGAGGACAAGGAATACACTGTAGCGATGACTGCTTACAGGGCAAATGGTGGCGGTGAACTTCTGACCAAGGGTGCGGGACTTGCCAAGGAAGAGATAAAGGAACGCATTGTTTCATATACGGAGAAAGACATTCGTCATTATCTTATGCAGTATATAAAGGAGAAAGAGACTATCACTCCGAAGGCAATCAACCACTGGAGGTTTGTTCCTGAAGACTGGGTAGCGAAGGCCGCGGAACGGGAAAGGCGAATCTTGTTTGCCAAAAAAGAGGACAGTTCTTCTCCTGAGCCAGATGTGCTTTGATTGTATCTGGTAGGAGAGCTAAAAACAGAGTAGGGTATGAAATAAAAGAAAAAAATAGCAAAACGTATTAGTTTTGATG
>X363_Desmarests_Spiny_Pocket_Mouse__coassemble_949_pt1 | contig 13026 bp, 11 predicted proteins | sample X363_Desmarests_Spiny_Pocket_Mouse__metabat2_low_PE_006 | metagenome-assembled genome bin X363_Desmarests_Spiny_Pocket_Mouse
GTATCGGATTGAACGAACCGCCATAAATACCTATTTTCATAATCGTCACCTTGAGATTATAAAATTTAATGCCACAGGGTGACAATGTGACAATCAACTTCATCACATTATCACCCTGCAACCTAAAAAACAGTTATTCTTATAATTCCAGAAACTCCTTCACGATAGCCAAAGTCTCCTTCTCAGCCTCATCAAGATTCTTATTGACTATAATCTTGTCGAATCGAGGAGCAAATGACAATTCATATTCAGCTCTGGAGACACGCTCTTCTATCATCTCCATAACCTCCGTGCCGCGATTGATGAGACGTTGGCGCAGTACTTCAATGCTTGGCGGCTGTACAAACACAAGCATAGCACGATCGCCATAGTACTTTTTTATATTCAAAGCACCATGAACATCCATATCAATAACCACATTTTCGCCTTTCTCAAGCTGTTTGTCAACTTCCGCACTCAATGTACCATAGTAGCGACCGGGATAGACTTCCTCATATTCAAGAAAGTCACCAGCTTCTATGTGTTCACGAAACTCGTCTGGAGTGAAAAAGAAGTACTCCACTCCGTTCTGTTCAGTGCCACGCGGCATACGGCTTGTCGCAGAAACAGAAAAATGCAGGTTCAATTCTTTGTGTTCCATCAACCAATTAATGATGGTTGACTTGCCGCTCCCGGAAGGAGCTGAAAAAACAATTATTTTCGACATATTTTATGAATTAATAAGTTGACGAACAAATCAATCAACTGTAACAAAGCTAAACACCAAGAACAAGCAAAAAAAGCAGAAAGCCTGCCTGTTTATCGGCTTTTACATCACGTTAAGAACCTGCTCCTTTATCTGTTCAAGTTCATCTTTCATCTTCACCACAATATTCTGCATTTCAGCTTGATTGCTCTTGCTACCAGTGGTATTAATTTCACGTCCCATTTCCTGAGCAATGAAGCCAAGTTTTTTACCTTGCCCATGTCCATCGGACATTGTTTCACGAAAATAACTGATATGATTGGAAAGGCGCTGTTTTTCTTCACTAATGTCAAGCTTCTCTATGTAGTAAATCATCTCCTGCTCAAGACGGTTCTTGTCATAGTCAACACCAATATTCTTCTCCAGAGACTCAATAATCCGCAGACGAATTTTTTCTGTACGTCCCTGTTCATACGGTTCTATGCTTTGAAGAAGCGCGGATATATTATCAAGTTTCTCGTTGAACTTCTTTTCGAGAGCCGCCCCCTCTTGTTTACGAAAATCGACAAGATTGTCTATTGCCTCCGTTATGGCTGTACGCACGGCATTCCATTCTTCGTCAGTCAATTCCTCTGCTTCAGCAGCAGTCATCACATCAGGCATACGCAAAAGCACAGACATCCAGTCTGTTGGTTCAGGAATCCCCTGCTCCGTACACGCGCTCTTGATTTGACGATAATATTCTGACAACACACCCTGATTGAGTGAAGCCACAGTCTGTTCTGCACATTTTTCAACCCACAGCACAAAATCAACTTTTCCACGTTCCAGTTTAGAAGATATCATTTGACGTATCTCCATTTCCTTCTCCCTGTAAAGAGGAGCCACACGTGCGGCAAGATCAAGGGCTTTACTATTAAGCGACTTCAACTCAACGTGAATCTTTTTTCCATTGAATAAGGCTATACTCTTTCCATAGCCTGTCATAGACTGTATCATAAAAAGCGTTTTGTTTTTATTGATTTCAATATTATTAGCACACCGAATGCTAAAATTTTCACAAAAGTAGTGTTTTTTCCGCTTATTGTCGTAATTTTGCAAAGATTAGATGTAAAATATATTTCATAAACAAGTGTAGGACGAATTATCAACCAACAATCTACTAAAATGGGATATGTATCTAATCGTACGAGCTTTGATGCTCATGAATATGCAAAAATGTTTTTTGAAAATAAACCACCAATATGTCGTGCATACTACATATAGAAACTTCAACTGACGCTTGCTCAGTGGCTGTCAGCCAAGACGGAAGCAACATTTTTCATGTTGAAGACTTTGAAGGTCCGTCTCATGCCCAGAAACTCGGAACATTCATAGATGAAGCTTTGTCATTCACAGACAATCATGCAATACCGTTTGATGCAGTAGCTGTAAGTTGCGGTCCCGGCTCATACACCGGATTACGCATCGGAGTGTCTATGGCAAAAGGAATCTGCTATGCGAGGAATCTTAAATTGATTGCTATACCTACACTTGAAATACTCAGTGTGCCCGTACTCCTCGGCAACAGCAATGACGAATTGCCGGAAGATGCGTTGATATGCCCTATGCTTGATGCACGCAGAATGGAAGTCTATACTGCATTATATACCCGTGCACTGAAACCTGTCATAGAAACACATGCAGAGGTTATTGGAAATGAATCGTTCAAAGAAGAACTTGACAAACATCCTATCTATTTCTTCGGCAACGGAGCTGAAAAATGCAAAGAGACTATCGTCCACCCTAATGCACATTTCATTGACGGAATACGTCCTTTGGCAAAATACATGTGCCCCTTGGGAGAAAAAGCCAACGTAAAAGGTGAATTTCAAGATGTAGCATACTTTGAACCATTCTATCTGAAAGAGTTCATAGCGACAAAATCAAAAAAACTTTTATAATACAGAGGAAAGAAATAAAATATAATGGAATATAATACACAGAAAGAAAAACTAATCCTTCCGGAATATGGACGCTGCATACAGCAAATGGTAGATTATGCAAAAACCATTTCGGATCGTAAAGAACGTCTGAGGTGCGCCTGTACAATTGTGTCGCTTATGGCAAACATACAAGAACAGCACGGCAATCCGGAAGACTTCAAGCAGAAAATGTGGAACCATCTTGCAGCCATGTCAAATTATGAACTTGACATTGACTATCCGGTAGAAATTGAACAACATACACTGGAAGACAAGCCATGTGAACATATTCCTTATCCGCAAAAGAACATTCAGAAACGTCACTATGGTTCAATTATAGAATCACTGACTAAGAAGTTGTGTGAAATAGAAGACGAAGAAGAACGAGACGCATTGGCTTCATTTGTGGCAAACCAGATGAAACGTAGTCTGGCAAACTGGAACCGTGATGCAATGGATGAAGAAAAAGTCATTGACGATTTAGCACAATATACAAATGGCAAGATTCAACTTGACCCATATACTTTCAAGTTTATAAGCGATTCCGAGCTAATTAACACTTCCACACAAAACACAAAGAAAAAGAAAAGGAAGTAGAGTCTTACAGCTTCCCCCTGAATCAATATATAAAATCAGTCACCCGTAAAATACGCAGTTGAACAATGGCATCATTCATTATAGAAGGCGGACACAAGCTTCATGGTAAAATAACTCCTCAAGGTGCAAAAAACGAAGCACTTGAAATCATCAGTGCCACACTGCTGACTGGTGAGCCTGTAACCATACATAACATTCCCGATATACTCGATGTAAATAATCTAATAAATCTGATGAGCAAGATGGGAGTGAGAGTGCAAAAGATGGACGGAAACACATGGACATTCCAGGCTGAATCGTTAGACATGGACTATCTCGGCAGCGATGAATTCATCCAACGATGCGCCGCACTGAGAGGTTCAATCTTACTTCTCGGACCACTTCTCGGACGTTATCACCACGCATACGTAGCTAAACCCGGAGGAGACCAAATAGGCAGAAGAAGACTGGATACACACTTTATCGGAATCCATGAACTCGGTGCAAAGTTCAACCATGACAAACAGCGTGATATATATGAAATAGATGCAAATGAGCTGAAAGGCAAATACATGTTGCTTGATGAGGCTTCAGTAACAGGTACGGCAAACATTATTATGGCAGCTGTAATGGCAGAAGGCACCACAACTATATATAATGCAGCTTGCGAACCATACATACAGCAATTATGCAAGATGCTCAATTCGATGGGAGCAAAAATATCAGGTGTGGCATCTAACCTTCTGACAATAACTGGAGTCAAAGAGTTACATGGAACAGAGCATACCATTCTGCCAGACATGATTGAAGTCGGAAGTTTCATCGGTATGGCTGCTATGACAGGAAGCGACATCACAATATGCAATGTGTCGTATGACAACCTCGGTCTCATACCTAATATGTTCCAGCGTCTTGGTATAAAAATAGAAAGAATCGGCGACGACATACATATTCCAGAACAAGAGCACTATGAAGTGTCTTCATTTATGGATGGTAGCATCATGTCATTTGCTGATGCTCCGTGGCCGGGGCTGACTCCAGACCTTTTGAGCGTATTGCTTGTGGTAGCAACCCAAGCCAACGGTAGTGTACTTATACACCAAAAAATGTTCGAAAGCCGTTTGTTCTTTGTTGACAAACTTATAGATATGGGAGCACAGATTATCTTGTGTGACCCTCACCGCGCTGTAGTTATAGGACATAATAATAAGTTCAAGCTGAAAGGTTCCAAAATGTCTTCACCAGACATTCGTGCAGGTATTGCGCTGCTTATCGCCGCATTAAGCGCAAACGGAACCAGCATGATAAGTAACATAGAACAAATAGACCGTGGTTACGAAAACATAGAATCACGATTGACAGCTCTTGGCGCAAACATCAAGAGAATTCCTTAAAAGTAAGGATATAAAGTATTCTCCTTTTTATATTTAAGAAATTTTCAAACACACAAAAAACAGGTTCACAATGATAAAAAAAGAAGATGTATATCATATTGGGAAAATAACCAAGAAACACGCATTGAAAGGTGAAGTTGTTTTCAACTTTACTGATGACATATTTGATAGAGTTGATTGTGATTACCTGATATGTGAAATCGAAGGAATACTTGTTCCCTTTTTCATTGAAGAATACAAATTCCGTTCTGAGAACTCCGTGCTTATCAAATTCACAGATATGGACACAGCGGACAGTGTACAACAACTGATTGGTACGAATGTATATTTTGAAAAGAAATTCATCACAGAAACAGAAGATGGTGACGTTTCACTCAACTATTTCATAGGGTTCAGCATAAAAGATACAGACGGAACTTCCGCCGGAAAAATAGTAGGAATTGATGCTCAAACAGACAACTGGTTATTTGTCATAGAGAACACAGAAGGAAAACAATCATTGATTCCTGCCAATGAAGAGCTGATTGTGGATATAAATCATGAAACTTCAACACTGACCATGAATCTTCCTTTAGGACTAATGGATCTTTGAAGTCACAGTCAATATATTATAGCGTGAGGCACATGTAACTAACATTCTTTCATCCAAACAGCCACATGTATAAATCATTTTTTGAAGAACAAGTATGAAACGAAAAATAGCAATATTAGGTTCAACCGGTTCAATAGGCACTCAAGCTCTTGATGTCATTTCTGAACACAGCGACCTTTACGAAGCCTACGTGCTGACAGCCAACAATAATGTCGAAAAACTGATAGAACAAGCACGACACTTCGAGCCGGAGGCTGTAGTAATAGCCAATGAAAAACATTACAACACTGTAAAAGAAGCATTGGAAGACCTTCCCATAAAGGTGTATGCAGGAGCCGAAGCATTGTGTGAAGTCGTTCAAGACACTAACATAGACATCGTACTGGCATCTATGGTCGGTTTTGCAGGCTTGCAACCCACTATAAGTGCCATAAAAGCTAAAAAGGCAATAGCTTTAGCCAATAAAGAAACTCTTGTTGTAGCCGGAGAACTAATAAAAAGGCTTGCTAATCAATATGAAGTTCCAATATTACCAGTTGACTCCGAGCATTCAGCTATATTCCAGTGTATTGAACCGGGAAACAGAATAGAGAAAATACTTCTTACCGCATCAGGCGGTCCGTTCCGGAATTTTTCAGATGAAGAATTAAAGAACGCAACCAAAGCACAAGCACTATCACATCCAACATGGACAATGGGAGCAAAAATCACTATTGACTCTGCCACATTGATGAACAAAGGATTTGAAGTGATTGAAGCAAAATGGCTATTCGATGTAAAACCGGAACAGATTCAAGTTATCGTACACCCTCAATCCGTCATACATTCAATGGTGCAATTCGAGGACGGTGCAGTAAAAGCTCAACTTGGAATGCCAGATATGCGTCTGCCTATACAGTATGCCTTCAGCTATCCTAAACGTCTGCATTCTTCGTTTGAACGAATTGATTTCTTCAAATTAAAAAATATGACATTTGAAGAACCTGATACGAAACGCTTCCGATGCCTTGATATTGCATATAAAGCATTGAATATGGGAGGTAATATGCCTTGTGTGGTAAATGCCGCCAATGAAATTGCCAATCATGCTTTTATATCCGACCAGATAACCTTTGAACGGATAGCAGAGATTATTGAAGAAACCATGCAACGTATGTCATTTTGTACTGATTCCTCACTCGAGACCTATCTTGAAACAGACAAAGAAGCGCGCAAAATCGCATCAAGCATGATATAACATAAAAAAGCATTCATTTTTTCGGGTTTTCTTATCGGCGCTGCCACGTAAGTAAAACCATCCAAGCAAATCAAAGACCACAGTAAATTATGGAAACAGTTCTCATAAAAACATTACAAGTACTTCTTTCGTTGTCATTGCTCATCATTCTTCATGAGGGCGGACACTTCCTGTTTGCCAAACTATTCAAAGTAAGAGTGGAAAAATTCTATCTGTTTTTTGACGCATGGAATTTCAGCCTGTTCAAATGGCCGCGTAAAAAGAAGAACGAAAACCAAACCCAATATGGCATAGGCTGGCTGCCATTGGGAGGTTATGTCAAAATCTCCGGAATGATAGACGAGTCTATGGACACAGAACAAATGAAAAAGCCAGCTCAACCATGGGAGTTCAGAAGCAAACCAGCATGGCAACGTCTGCTCATCATGCTTGGAGGAATTATCGTCAACTTCATCGTGGCATTTTTCATTTACTCTATGGTGCTCTTCACTTGGGGAGAAAGCTATATTCAGCCCAAAGACATCACATACGGATTTAAATTCAATGCTTCCGCAAAAGCAGACGGATTCCGCGACGGAGATATCATAATCCGCATAGACAATAAAGACATAGAAGCATGGAGCACGTCTGAATTACGCGCCATATCCAATTCAAAAACTGTCACAGTTTTAAGAGACGGAAAAGAAGTAGAGCTTGTAATGCCGGAAAAGATGAACCTGTTAGAAATGCTGCAACAGGAACCGATGTATGCAGAAATGCTCCTGCCGATGAACATTGACAGTATTATTCCTAATACACCGGCAGACAAAATCGGCCTGAAACGAACAGACAAGATAACAGCAGTCAACGGAGAAGAGATACAAGATTTCAACGACTTCAAGCTTCAGCTGTTGTATATACAGGACGCGCTCAACGAACAATCAACTCCCGCAGACAGTTTGAAAGCACGTACCATCGCATTAACCATTAATCACAGCGACACTCTCACTGCTGTGCTCACACCGGAGTTCACATTGGGATTCTCAGTCAAATTCCCGGATTATGCGATTACCAAGAAAGAATACGGTTTCTTCGAGTCCATACCGGCAGGAATACAATTCGGATGCGAAACACTTGCAGGATATGTCAGTGACTTGAAATACGTCTTTACAAAACAAGGGGCACGCAGCGTAGGAGGATTTATAGCCATAGGAAATATATTTCCGGATGTCTGGGACTGGCACCGCTTCTGGATGCTTACCGCATTTCTCTCCATCATGCTCGGCTTTATGAATGTGCTGCCTATCCCTGCACTTGACGGAGGACATGCCTTGTTCACTTTATATGAAATTGTCACAGGACGCAAGCCAAGCGACAAATTCCTTGAAAGAGCACAATATGTAGGAATGATTATCCTGTTCGCACTATTAATATTAGCCAATGGCAATGATATTATGAGGTTATTCGGAATATAGCCGGAAACAGCCATTTTTACAAGAGAGGGTGTGTCATTTCAAACTGGCACACCCTCGTCTATTCTAAAAATTAGAGGAATACACATGTTAGTATCATGTGCTGAATCCGTCGGTTTATTTACCGAAGTGTTTCTTCTTGTTGCGTATGTATATCCCTTTATGCGGCTTTCCGTTGAGCTTGCGTCCTGTCAAGTCATAAACAGTTCCGTCTTCTTTGCCGTTCTCCTTCACTTTGTCTATTCCGGTTATCTCGTATGTGTAAGTTCCGTATGCTGTCCAGAATTTCAACTTACATCCTTCGCAGCCTCTGAATCCCGGAAGTGCAATATTCACTTTGTAAGGACCATAACAATCTCCAAGTGACGGAATTCCAGAAAAATAGACATCAAAATAGTCACCATTCTTTGAAACTGAAATATATTGGAATTCATTGCAAAATAGCGGTATATGTCCTTTTATATACAGGCTGTCGCCCTCAATTCGGCAATTCGCATCAAAGTCTTCCCCCTGATCTCCAGAATCATAAAAGAAAGGACATGACTTAAATATCGGGGTGTTGACAAGAAACCCCACAAAGTTATAGCTGTACATGACTTGATACGAATATGATTCTATCAGGGATTTACGGGGAAGCATCCCTGTATTCAAAGAACCTACACCGTCTATCCATACATCCTTTATCTTTGGCTCTTCCATACTTTCAAGTCGCAAAAGTATATGGGTAGCGGGAAGACCCCAATTATCAAGTTCCAAGGTGTCTTTCCTTTCCGTCACCACCATTTCTGTACCATATTCATCCGTAAAACTGTCACCCACTCTTAGGCTGTAGTCAAAGACAAGATATTCTTGTTGTCCGTCTTCCGACAGTCTGTATATGCGACTTCCCTCTTTGCGAAGCAGGAAGCGTCCGAACTCTTCACTGTCCAGAATTTCATATTTGATTCCGTTGACAATGGAATCTTCTTTCGCGGATACAACGAACTCTTCTCCCACAATTGAACCATCAGTGTTATACCCATAACCATATATAAAAGTTTTTAGTGGAAATCCCCAATAATCTCTCGTGTCTTCATTGGAGTCGTCCTGTGTCGCCGACTTTGAGCAAACGGCTGCGCAAAATAGCAGGATTGTTATAAATGTTCTCATTGTTGTCAATAATTTGTATTAATATTAAGTGTTGCTCCTTTATGTATTGTCGTACCGGGATGCAGCTCCACTTCTCTGGCATTCAGATTTGTGACACTCTTCCCTGTGAATACGACATCTGCTTGCTGTTTTTGTGAGGTCACGTTTCTTCCCACCTTAATAAGACCGCCCACGTATGTTCTATTTGTCGCTATATAATCACACTGTATGTAGATAGTTTTATTATATGTTGTTATATAGGTGCTACAATGGTGCCCTGTCCAACAAATCACTACACTGTCAGAAGAAGTTGTATAGTTGACGCATTCACCATAATACGAATCAACTTTTTGTTCGCGAGGGGTATAGAATGATATACGTGCATCGCCGTCAACAGTTTCAACATGTATTCCGTTGCTCGTACAGTTGATGATTGGTTCCTGAAATGTCATCGGTTTTGATGTGCGTATTTCCATCGAGGGATCACCGAAACAATGAAAAAGTTCATGGGTACATATTGTCTTTTCATTATCTCTCTCCCAATCATGATAATCTTTTGATTTTCCCCACAATTCATCCATTCTCATCATGCCTTGATTCAAAATCTGCCCTAATTCATAAACAGGAACAGGTATAGGTGTAATACTTTCCCAATCACGCTTTGGAAAAACAGGGCGCATACCTGGAACAGGCCACATAGCATCGAACATTCCTTCTGTTAAAGCATCATTATATCCAGACTGACTACTTTCTGTTGCAGCAAAAATAGCAACACATCCACCGTTTTCTTTTTTGAGAAATCTTTCCGCAAAACAACCGTCAGGATTATCAAACTTACCTGTAAAGCAGTTTATACTGAAAACTACAGGTAACTTATTCCCGTTTGAAAGACTATCAATGTCATCAACTTCAAAATGTGGTTGAGCCCAATACAATGGTTCACCATGATCTCTATGAAGAACATAAAAGACACCTTCATTGATGCAATTTTTAATATCCTCCGCATTTCCATTCCACTTGAATTGCGGCTTTTTTAGTTCAAATGGAATATCCTCTCCAAAAGAAAACAGGCTATTGTTCCAATACAAAGGATTGGTATCATCTTCGGTGAAATAAACTCTTTCTATATCTTTACCAAACGTCATTAGATAGTTTCGTACTTCTTCTGATGTCAGTGTATATCTTGCATCTTCATGACAGTCACTAATTACTTTGTAATCAGCATTGTATTTGTCTTGAAAATAAGCGCAGTTCAACCCTCTGTTATAAAAAGCCTCATCAGAAGTCGGATTCTTCTCGTAATTTATAATTTTGTCAATTATAATGTTAGACTGTTTTGAATTTGAAGCAAGAATACGTCCCATATATACATCGGGAGTATAGTCGTCTTCTCCATCCATACATCCATAATACAGGTCTGTCACATGTTTATTCATTTTAATAGAATATTCTGACGGAATATCATACTCATCGCCTATCATAAGCACATAGTCCAAAGACAAACTGTTATACTTTTCTTTTATGATAGATTTTATTTCCTCCGTAGTCCATAAATTTTTCATTGCTATATGGACACGTTTGCCTTGAGTACGTTTCCAGTCCGCAAACTTATTTACAGCTTGTGAATGCCACGGATTAGATATAATCAAATATTCCTTTGTGTCATACTCGGCTGACTTTACAGTTTTTGCAGTTTTAAGCGGTTGAGTCGAAACATTGTTCAGCACCACATTTTGAAGCACAGGGTCTCTGCTTTCTGAAACACGATTCTTGATGCCATTTTGCGCTACCGCTTGCGGTTGTAATGTTATTCTATATTTAATTTTAGAATATACACGTATGATCTTGTTCATAAAGTCATATTGAATCGGCGACAGTGTTACCTTCAACAGTCCTTGCCCCCGATAATATTGTACCCCGTTTTCCGTGAGTCTGACAGGATAGAAACCTTCATAAGGCTTTATCTTAGGTACATTCTCAATACTGTACCCACTGTTGTCGCTGTTGTTCAAAACAGGACGTGCAGGGGACAGTATAAATGCGGAGTCCGTATATACACTGTCTATGACTTCAACGGAGAATGATGTGTTTTTTCCAAGCGCAAAAACATCATTTCTGTATGGAATGGCTGGTTCACCTGCTGTTTCATTTAAGCCAAAACCATAGATTTTCCAAAACTTTGAATCCTCATATATAGGGTCTTGCTGTATGGTTGCGCCGTTGAAGTTGTAAGTTACAATTATTGCTTCGTCCGTAACTTCAACGTCTCTTGTAGGCTTATGATTCTGAGAATGCGCATCGAACAAAGCTAACATCGCCAGAACTAAAAAAAATACAGTTCTCATCATACATCTGTTTTTTATTTTTTCATCGGTACGGATTCCTATTACGCAAATCCGACATAACAAATCCCAGTTTCACTACTTAGTCAATATCATCCTCTTGGTATTTGCAACCCTGCCGTCTGTTATCAAGCTGTACAGATACATCCCGGCTTCAAGACCTTCAGAGGTGACACAAATTTTACAACTGCCACGTTCTGCTATATCTATCCGTTTCACCTGCTTGCCGTTCATGTCGTAGATGAACAGCGAGGCTGTTTTGACTGTTTCAGGTATATTCATATCTATAGTCGTTTTTTCGCCGAATGGATTTGGTATGTTTTGCGATAACGAAATAACCTGTTCTATATCCGGAGAGTCAATACTTGCGGGCATACTTCTTAATTTTGTTGAATACGCATTTTCACTCTTCAGTTCTACAAGTTCCGCATTCAATTCATTCAGAGCCTGCACAAGCATAGGTATTAATTCTATGTAGTTGACGCTCACATTCCCATCAGAGTCCTCATGCACTAAGTCGGGGAACACCTCTTTCAGCTGATCAGCTGCAAGACCGTAGGATACCACCGTTTTCTGTGGTGTGCCGGAAGCAACGTACTCGTCTATCATCTCCTGTGTTACCAATTCATCAGAATTTGCATCGGGAAATATTCCATCTTTCCTTATCATGGAAATTTTGTCTGCAACCGGATTGTCAAACTGTAGCAGACTTATTCCTTGAAGTCGGTCAATAAATCTTAAATCTTGGCTGTCTCCTGTATTCAAAGCTACAGCTCTTGCTGAGACAGCATTTGAGTTTGCTGATGGAGTGCTCAAAGTACCATATAATGTGCCTGTAACTCTCACATCACCATGAAAATATCCGGCATAGCATCCGGGATATGCGATTCCATCGTTATCCAAAGTGCTCGTGCCATAAATACCAGCTCCTTGATTAGGGATATGCCCTCCATAGTTATATAAGCCCCCATATACACCATAGCACTTCCCTGTAGTGAGACCGGCTAGACTCCTTACACCATAAAAATCTCGCTTTGAGGTACCTCTTCCTGGTACAATACATACACCTGTGAATTGGATGTTTTCAACTTTATATCCATTTACAAGTATTCCTGTTACCCGAGACTGCAATTTTGGATTATTGCTGATTTCAATACCACATGGTACATCATATTTCAAAGTAATAGCATTTTCGCTTTCGATAGAACTTCCGATTCCAATTAAGCCATTATCACCTACTTTAAATTGTGCATGTCCGGATACAAAAATCAAACTGAAACATGCAAGTGTAATTGTTTTTTTCATACAAATGCTTTTTAGAAATTAACAAAAAGATTAATTCTCTCTTCTATGATATGATTTAAAGTTGCCGTAAATTTACACCAAACAAAATACGTTACAAGTTTTAGAGATAAGAAATATGTTTTGAGGCAATTTTTCTACTTTTTCACACATAATAAGGTTCTTTTGTAACTTCTGTATTGCAAAACGCAGATATATAGTAACTTCCGTTGATAAAGAAGAGTATATTCACAGCCACCACCATCGCTACTGCACTACACCTTCAAAAACAGCCAAAAACACACTGAAGACACAACTTTCCAATTTGACAAAATGATATTTTCGCCCAAAATGAAAATTTAACACTTCGAGCGAT
>X363_Desmarests_Spiny_Pocket_Mouse__coassemble_956_pt1 | contig 12873 bp, 10 predicted proteins | sample X363_Desmarests_Spiny_Pocket_Mouse__metabat2_low_PE_006 | metagenome-assembled genome bin X363_Desmarests_Spiny_Pocket_Mouse
GGATGGTAAAGACTGCGTATTTACATGCAGAAACGAACATGGGCATTGCCTCTGCGCTCTTGAAAGAGCCTATCGTGCAGGACGCATACCGTTCAAAAAACCGGTGTCATGCAGTCTATATCCTGTACGTCTGAGCACAGTGGGAGGCATGACTGCGGTCAATTACCATCGCTGGGAAGTGTGTCGTCCGGCAGTGGAACTCGGACGCAAGCTCGACATTCCTGTATATAAGTTCCTGAAAGAGCCTCTGATACAGGCATTCGGAAAAGAATGGTGGGACGAATGCGACATCGTGGCAGAGGAATTGAAGAAGCAGGGGTATATTTAAAAGGAAAAAGAAAAGCAGCCTTACAAGGGACATAAACCGTGTAATACTGCTTTTATTTAATAATTGGTATTGACAAAAAACGGGCAAACCATGTTCACGGTTTTTATATGGTTTTAACATGGTTTCCCATTCTCAAAAAGAAATTCAGGCGCTAAATCCGCGCCGTTAGCCCATTCTAAGGTGTTGCGTGTAAGTCCATATTGAATAAATTTACTTTTATCCAGCAATTCGCCAAAGACCTCACCAGTAAGAAACGGCTTCAAATCAACCATCTTCTTGCTGTTGTCATTAAACGTGACCAACAGTTCATAGTCTTTAATATAATCAACATCTATTACCCGTAACATATAGTATTCATTTTAAAGGTTCTATTTTATCCAATTTTTCTCCCCTTTGAGCTTTCTCCCATAATGTCAATATCTCGGACTCATGCAAGTATATTAAAGCAAAGAAAAACCTTATTTCATAAATAACAAAAAAAAACGCTGATTATCTTTTTATGGATAATCAGCGTTTTTATCCGTGCGCCTGATAGGACTCGAACCTACACGTCGCGAGACACCAGATCCTAAGTCTGGCGCGTCTACCAATTTCGCCACAAGCGCGGATTGCGAGTGCAAAGGTATATCTTTTTCTTTACATTCACAAAAAATGCACCATTATTTTTCTTTCAGCAAAGCGCGCGCCGCTTCTATAAGCGTGTCTTTCTTACGCAGCAAGTCCTCTTCCGACATGGAGACAAGCGTATCGGGGGCGGTTCCAAATTCCGTGTGCCGCATATCCCGGTCATAATAGACCACGGCAGAATAGCGCACACTCCACCCATGCGGAATCTCCTGCGTGAAAGGCATTCCCGAACCGCCGCCCGTATTGTCACCCAACAAGGTGACCTTGGGAAAGGTGTGCATACATTTCACAAAGTCATTCGTGGCAGAATAGCAGCGGCGATTGGTCAGCACCACAGCCGGTTTCTGCCACCGCAACCCTTTCGACGGCTCAATATATTCCGGCTTAGGAGACGAAAAGTCGTTTCTGCCCTTACCTGTCTTGTGGCAAACATAACCTATCAGACGTTTTTCATTCGTAAAACGTGCCGCAAACTTATGCGCCGTCGTCAGCTCTCCTCCACCATTGTTACGCACATCAATAATCAGCCCATCGCACAAAGCAAGTTCGTTCAGCATATACGAAAGATTGCCATCCCCTATGCCGTCAGAAAAACTCTCGCAACGAACATACCCTATATTGTCTTCCAGAATCTTATACTTCAGTCCGGAGGCAATGCTATAATCCACACCAAGATATGAACGTGCGATGGTCTCGTCGTAGTTCTCCGGGAAATCCTCATAATAGCTCCAGTTTCGCCCTATATCAAATCCCGCACCAAGATTCACATGTCCGTCCTTCAGTTCGGCAAGCATCTGGCAAAGCACTTCAAACAATTGCCTTTCATTCATCCTGTCGGTAATCTTCTTACGATAGCGTTCATGCACTTCATCCCAGTCCAAACCTATCTCTTGTTTCTTGTATTCAAAGAAGCAATAGTGTTCATCCATCAGTTTCCATAAAGCCTCAAAGTTGTCTTGCGGTGTGTCCTCCGAAGGATATTCCTCACCGATGCAAGAAGCCAGCCCTACACAAAGCAACAAAACCCACCACGCAGAGGCCGCGATTCTCCACTGCCTCTTTCCATTATGTGCAAATAAAATACGAAGAAACTCTTTCATAATCTATTGAAGCGTTTGACAAAGCCAAACATAAAGTTATGGGAATAAGAATGATAGCGAAGATGATTGAAGGAAGCCTGATTGAACTGACCTGAATAGCCGACACGCAATATAGTCTTTCCATGTCGAATCGGCACATCAGCCGTAAACAGATGGCGCATGGAAGGCATATTTCCGGGAAAGGCAAACACCACATTCCGGTCGTAATTTCCCAGCGAGAATATCTCATAATACGATTGTCCGTAGTTTGGGGAGAAAGCCACTCCAAGGAAAGGGATGTTCAACTGATAACGCAAAACCACCTCCGAGTGCGCCACTGGCAACCTGTACAGAGCCATTGCCGACAAATCTACCATCACATCCGCCTTCGCTTGAGCCGGATTATTGCCGTTCCGTGTGTTATATACTCCTCCCAGATAGCCTGAAGCCAACAAACCTCCACGGAGAGCCAACCGTCCCACAGGCACGAAATGATAATGCCAGCCCATTGAATAGCGTATGCCACCCGCCCATTCGTGCGCCGTTTCGCTCCTGTTTTCCAGATAAGAAGCGTTCACGTCTATCAGTATCTGATTGGACACCCGCCCCCGACACAGCTTTGTCATCCGTTCCGTTTCACGAATGACACGCACTTCCGGTCCGGTATAGTTATAAGGAGACAAATAGGTGTCGAGCACATTTGCCGCACCCACACCAATCATTGTAGAATGGGTTGCCACCGAAGGATCGCACATTGCAGGCAGTACCGGGTCGCCCAACCGCCCTTCCAACGCTTTAGCGACATCTGCCGGCAGACTGCATTCCGCCACCACAGTATCCACATCGAGAGGTCTTTCCTGCGCCTCCGCCACCATACAGACGTGGACTGACAGCAGCACTACTGCAGCCATCAGTCCACGTAAACCACGGATAAAAGAATTATTCATATCGACTACGGTTAGAACAGTTTCAACTGACCTGTCATCTCATCACGTATGTCACTCTCGCTCTTTCCTGCGTCAGGATCCTCCACCTCCGGGAAAACCTCCTGAGGCGCTTCCGGTTCTTCCTCAACCTCCTCTTCCGGTGCCGGGAAACGCAACGGCTCAAGCTCCTTTGCAGTTTCAATGGCAAATATCGTCAACCGTTTTCCTTTCGCCTTAAATCCTTTCACGGCAATAAACTGTTCTGCATCCACCACCAAAGGAGCGCGATTAGCCCTCGGTTCAGCGAATGTCACCTCAAAGCGCGGATACGGAGTATCCGTAAGCAACAACAGACTCGAATTCGGATTATCGCCGACCACGCTCTGCTTCCTTGCCGAGGCTTCCAGAAGGAAACGCTTGATGAACGGCATATTGTTATAGTCCGCATCCTTGACCATAGCTGTCCACACCTTGTTAGGCTTATATTTCTCAATTCTCAGAATATTCTGCTCATAATGGTTGTTCTCATCAAAGTTGGTAAGATAGAACTCGCCATTGTCAAGCACCACAAGCACAAAATCACTGCCATAAAATTCGCCGAGGAACTCACCGTGTTCGTCATAATTCAAACGATTGACGTCATGATCAAACCACACCTTGCGTCCGCCAAGCGTAGAACCGCCATGCTGCTTCAAGCCCACACGGAACACATCGTTCCTTGACAATATATATCCTTTCGTCGAGCGTCCCTTTATAGGTATCTCGCTGAAATCTCTCTCGAAAATAAGTCGTTTGATTTTCTCATGAGGTTTGAGAGTGACCTTCACCACCTCTGCCTCTCCGTTGGCATTTGCCGTGAAATAGAGCACACGCGACTTAGGAGCACCTGTCGTCAAATCATATTCACGGTCACGCATCAGAGTCGGCAGATTGAAACGCTTAATGTAACTTGCACCCGACTCACCGTCCTTGTAGCATACATTATAGATGGTGCGCACATCGTTCTTCTTGAACACGGCGACATGTATAATCTCCACCTTATGCTTCTCATTCTTGCTGCGCTCAGTCTCTCCCACAAAAACCTTCTCGCTCACACGCACCGTCTTGAAAGTACCGTCACGGTAGAAGATGATAATGTCGTCTATGTCTGAACAGTTGCATACAAATTCGTCCTTCTTCAGACCGGTGCCGATAAATCCCTCCGCGCGGTTGATGTAAAGCTTCTGGTTCGCCTCCGCCACCTTAGTAGCTTGAATCGTATCGAATGAGCGGATTTCGGTACGGCGCGGATGCTCCGCTCCATATTTCTGCTTCAGATAGCGGAACCACTCTGCCGTAACTTCAACCAGATTGGCAAGGTCGCGCTCAACCTCCTCTATCTCAGCCTTCACACGGGCAATCAACTCGTCCGCCTTATCCTTGTTGAACTTCAGGATTCGCTGCATCTTAATCTCCATAAGGCGCAAAATATCATCCTTGGTCACTTCGCGCACGAACTGAGGATAGAACGGTGTGAGACGTTCATCCACGTACTCACATGCCGCATCCATCGTTTTCGCATTCTCGAACTCCTGTCCCTTGTATATGCGCTCCTCAATGAAGATTCTCTCCAACGAAGCAAAATGGAGTTGTTCGAGCAGTTCCGAGCGACGGATTTCAAGTTCCTTGCGTATAAGTTCCTTCGTGTTGTCAACCGACAGTCTCAGCACATCGCTCACAGCGAGGAACTTCGGCATACGGTCGTCAATCACACAGCAGTTCGGCGAGATACTCACTTCACAGTCCGTGAACGCGTAGAGCGCATCGATGGTCTTATCGGAAGAAACACCGGGAGACAGATGCACCACAATCTCCACCTCAGCAGCCGTATTGTCATCAACTTTCCTTATCTTAATCTTGCCCTTCTCTATGGCTCTGAGGATAGACTCAATCAGCGTAGCGGCAGTTTTGCCAAACGGAATCTCACGAATCACAAGCGTCTTGCTGTCGAGTTTCTCTATTTTGGCACGCACTCTTACCGAGCCGCCTCTCAGTCCGTCATTATATTTCAGAACATCGATGAAGCCTCCTGTCTGGAAATCAGGATAAAGTTTGAACTCCTCATCATGAAGATAGCTCACGGCTGCATCGCAAAGTTCATTAAAATTGTGCGGAAGAATTTTGGACGAAAGACCGACGGCAATGCCTTCCACTCCCTGTGCAAGCAGAAGAGGGAACTTCACCGGCAATGCAACCGGTTCGCGGTTGCGCCCGTCATACGACAATTTCCACTCCGTTGTCTTGGGATTGAAAAGCACATCAAGCGCAAACTTAGACAACCGCGCCTCGATATATCGACCTGCGGCGGCATCATCGCCCGTAAGAATATTGCCCCAGTTTCCCTGACAGTCTATCAGCAACTCCTTCTGTCCGAGCTGTACGAGCGCATCCTTTATGGAAGCATCGCCGTGAGGATGGAACTGCATGGTATGTCCGACAATGTTCGCCACCTTGTTGTATCTGCCGTCATCCATTCTCTTCATGGAATGCAAAATACGTCGCTGAACAGGTTTCAGTCCGTCAATGACGTGGGGCACAGCACGCTCCAATATCACATAACTGGCATAATCGAGAAACCAGTTCTGATACATGCCACTGAGATGGTGCGTAATGCCGTCCTTCATGGTTGTCGGATCATAATCGCTATGCGGTTCCATAGCATCGCTTGTCTTATCGTTTGTCTCGTCGCTCATAATTCGTTATCGCTCTTTTTTGTCTTTCATTGTTCAGTGTCAGGCAGACACTATGCCGACAAAGTTACGAAAAAACACCGGAAAAATCAACGGATAACGTAAGAATCGTATATCTCGGGCTGATTGTCAGTGCATTACTTTGAGAATGCGGAAACACAAGAAAAGAGAAACAAGCAAAAGAAACACACCGAAATAAAAGAAAGCAATTGTCCGGTTTTGATTCCGGATATGCCTTTCGTTTTCATTCCTAAAGACGGTAGTGCCAAGCCATGCGGCAATGAATCCAAAGCCGCATAAAAGCCTTTCCGAACTTCTATGCAGACACGACCCAAAAACAGGGGAATGAAGCCCCATAAAAAAATTTTTGACATCGTTTTTTGAGAGGTGTCTTCATTTTGACAAAATGACCATATATCGGGTTGTTTTGATTACAATTTGCTGATTTCACAGTAAAATACTATCTTTTTGATTTTGCCAAATGTTAAAATTCCAAGCCCTCTAGAACGCTTCAAAATGAAGCGAGACGAACTTTTCTCAAAGAATGGGGATTCTATACGCATTTTCTAAAGGCTCTGCGAATTGTGAAATAGTGTTTCATTTTGGAGCAGTTCTTTTACATTTATTTATTACTGGCGAAAAGTTTTTTTGAAAAAACTACTAAGTTTTCGAATTTTCAGCGCACTGTTTTTTTCTTCACAGCGCACTGCAATTTTATTTGCAGCGCACTGGAAATTTTGCCACTGTGCGCTGAAAAAATAAAAACAGCGCGCTGAAAATAAAAATGCAGTGCGCTGTGAAGAAAAAAGCAGCTTACCTCGACGGAAATGTTAAGAAATGTATAATTCACAACTTTGGAAGAGCATCTAAACAAGAACTTAAAAGTAAGCAGATTTGAACTGACATTCGAGGGTTAAAATGGCGGATTTGATTATAAATAATTAATAATCAACAAATTACCAATACATACAAAAATCTCAAAAAATTGCGTCCAGCGCGTTTTTTTGAGATTTTTGAAAATTTTCATATTCAATTGATTATCAATAAATTATCTTTACATAAAATTTTTCATTTCTTCGTCTTCGGCAAAAAAGCACTTGAAATGTTAAATTTTCATTTTGGGCAAAAATATCATTTTGTCAAATTGAAAAACAGCATTTTAGCGTGTTTTCTGTTATTTTCAGTGTATGTATTCGACAATCTCTTCCTACTTGTCATGCGGCAACAATGGAGGAGTTTGTCGAATACATCCACTGAAACAAAAAAGAATATGTAAATCCCAAACTATCCGATTACCTTACAATGCCGGAGGAAATACAATAACAAAACGTGTAAGTCCATCACTACAAGTACGGAGCGAGAAACGACATCCGTGTCCGGTCAGCACCTCCCTTATCAGCACAAGCCCAATGCCTTGTCCGTTAGGCTTTGTAGAGAAGAAAGGACTAAAGAGCTTGGCTTCCGCCTCGCGACTGATGCCGGCTCCATTGTCCGCCACTTCAATCGTGGCAGGAGAGGCGGAAGTCGTAATCACAATATTTCCGCCACGTCCGATGCTTTCCGCCGAGTTTTTGATGATATTGACAAGCACCTGCTCAAACAGCACTGTATCGACCTTCGCCCACAGAATGGTCTCACACAGATTGAGTTGCAAAGATATATCGCGTCCGGTACAGATATTGTCCATAAAAAGTTTGCAGGAAGTCACACAGTCATTCAAGTCACACCGATGCAGTTGAGGCTGAGGCAACTTGACCACATCGGCAAAACGCGTAATGAAACGGCTCATGCCATAGCAACGGTCTATACACACCTGAAACAGAGATGCCGCACCATTGTCAGCCTCATCATGAGCAGAAGCACCCTCTCTCATCATATCCAGTGTCGATGTGATTCCCGCCACAGTATTGTTCACCTCGTGGGCAATCATGCGTATCACTTTCTCGTATGCCTTCTTCTCGGCTTTCATGACCTCGGAAGTCAGACTTTCAATCAGAATGAAGGGATGTGCAAAACCACGATCCACAAAAGAAAGACGCGAACAACGATAAATACAGGAGTCGCTCAGACGAACCGTATCTGTTCCACCCTGCGGAATACGCGCTATCTCTCCGGCAAGCGGAGTGGCCATCTGTTCAATCTTCAACCCTGCGATTTCATCGACAGAGGCATATCCGAGAAAGCTAAGTGCAGCACTGTTGGCAAGAGTGACGGCTTCGTCGAAATTGAGAATCACCACTCCCATCGGCGACGAACTGATGAGAAGGTCAAGGAAATGATTCTGCTCACGCAACCGCAGCCGCTCATTCTTCAACTGGTTCATCATTCTATTAAACACTTGGACAATACGGTCTGTCTCTTTCTGTCCCACAGGAGCAAGCCGACTGCTGAAGTCCTGTTCCTTCAGCAGTTCCATACCTCCGGCAATGATGTCAAAGGAGCGAACCACCTTGCGGTAGAAATAGCCCATGAAGAAAAGACAGGAGATAACGAGTGCCTCCGACACGTAAAACATCCAGCCGCCATCTCCTACAAGCTGTATGAACAGAATCACACCGACCGACACAACCAGTGCGGCAAATATAGAGAACATCCATTTCATTTGATTCCGTATTTTTCCATGCGTCTGTACAATGCTCCGCGACTGATGCCCAGAGCCGCAGCCACAAGCGAGATATTTCCCGCATATTTATCCAATGTCTGCACGATGGTCTGCCGTTCCATCTCTTCGAGCGTCAATGTCATGCCGGGCACAGAAGAAGCCGCGGAAGCAGACAAAGGCGCATCGTCAGTCTGCAACACCACATTGCTTCTGAAATCCTCCTCTGTCAGCACTTCATGTCCGCTGACGAGAAGTGTGCGCTCCACCAAATTCTTCAGTTCACGGATATTACCGGGATAAGGCAGTGTCTTCAGAAAAGTCAAAGCCTCGGGCGACACATCCACAAGAGGAAGAGCGTTGCATTCGCACTGTCGGGCGATGAAATGGCGCACAAGCAAAGGAATGTCCTCACGTCTTTCACGCAGCGGAGGCAGATGCAGTGTGATGAGATTGATGCGGTAGAAAAGGTCCTCGCGGAAAGTTTTCTCCCGAACCATCCGGCACAAATCGGCATTGGTGGCACTGACCACTCTCACATTCACCTTTCGCGGACGGCTGTCGCCCAACACTTCAAATGTCTGGTCTTGAAGTACGCGCAACAGTTTCACCTGACAGTTACGGTCAAGTTCGCCAATCTCGTCAAGGAAAATGGTACCTCCGTCCGCCAACTCAAATCTGCCGGTTCTGTCATTGTGTGCATCCGTAAACGCACCCTTCTTGTGTCCGAACATTTCGCTCTCAAAAAGTGTCTGCGATATGCCTCCAAGATTCACCTTGACAAAAGGTTTTCCCTCCCGAAGGCTGTGCTTGTGCAGAGCCTCCGCCACCAGTTCCTTTCCGGTTCCGCTTTCTCCCGTAATCAGCACCGAAGCGTTTGTACGCGCCACGCGCTCCACCGTGGCAAGCACTTCCTTCAGAGCCGCACTGCAACCGATAATCTCCGGAAACTTTTCGGAGTTCGGCATCTTGTCGTCAGTCCGGACTACCGGTGTCTTCTCCCTGTCTCCGGAAGAAATCTCAAGCGCAGTCTCTATTCTCTGAATCAGCATACTGTTGCTCCACGGCTTGGATATAAAATCGAAAGCTCCGGCACGCATTCCTTCCACAGCCAGATTGATGCTTCCCCATGCCGTAATCAGTATGACAGGAACCTCGGGACGGAACAGTTTCACTTGCCTGAGCAGTGTCAGTCCCTCCTCACCGTCTGTTGACAATGTGAAATTCATGTCCATCAGCACAAGTTGCGGAGCTACGTTCCTGACAATGTTCATAGCCTCGTCAGGACCTTCCACAGCTGTTACCTCATAACCGTTCCTCTCCAGAATATATGTCAGCGACACACGTATCGCCTTGTCGTCATCAATTACTAATATCATGTTTTCTATGTTACTATCGTGTCGATAGCAGAACCTGCCATCAACCTGTCCGGCAAAGTTAAACTTTTGCTGCCACGCAGCCAAAATAATCTTTTACATCATGTCCGTCTTGCCGGAATATAAATTCCGAGGCATACTACAGCAAGCAAAAGGACATATACAATGAATGACACGACTGTGAAATGAAAAGTAAAGTTGGAAAAACAACTATCCACGAAGAAACCTTCTTCCCATAACTCACGAATCGATTGCGTACCGACCTGATGTATATACTGCAAATAGGCCATGCAGCCGACAAAAACCGCCATTGTAACCATCACCACACCTTCGCCGAGAAGCATGGACACAATGGTTCGTCTGGTGGCTCCAAAGGAGCGCATAATGAAAATCTCCTCCTTGCGTCTTCGGGTCTGAAACCAGAATGACCCGACCACACCTAAACAAAGACTTACCATGAAGAATACGGCAAGCGCTATATCCAGACGTACCTCATTTGTAATACCGAAGCTGTATTCCGTCTGGCGCGCCAAATCCTCAAAAGGAAGGATGCTCCGGACAAACCATCTGCCGGAACATAGTTCCCGGTTTGACTGTGCAGCTATCTTTTCCGAAAACAACGAAGGCGAAACTCCTTCGCGCAAACGAACAACAATATGGGGCAACTGATTCATGGGATACATGTCGGTGGAGAAAACCACTGTCGCCACATCCGAATAGGAGCGGACACGGACATCCTCCACCACTCCTACAATGCGGCTATAACGGTCTTCGTTTTGTCCGCACAGGCTTATGCTGTCGCCCACCACACGGTCTGTACCAAACAAAGCAATGGCAAACGAGCGTGTGACAACCACACCATTCGGCACATTTATACCTTCAGAAAGTTGTTCGGGCGAAGGACTTCCCGGCAAAGACTTGATGCCAAAGGTCTCAAAATACTTTTTCCCTTTTTGAAAAATCAACTGAAATGTCTCCACAGGTAAATCAGGACGAAACTTCGAAGAATACTTTCCTCTCCAGACAAACTCCGTTCCCAAAGAGGTGGAATAGTACTCCAACAACACATTCTCCACTTCCTCCATTCCCTGCAATCTGTCCGCAATGATTCGCACGGCTTCTTCCCGGGTGGTCAGCGTATCACGTACATCCTCACTCCAGTCACTGTCTAACTTAATCAGGCACAGCCTGTCCGCATCATATCCCAAAGGCAGACTCCTGTTGTGCAGAAGCTGCACCACAGGATTGACAACCACCCAAGCTATCACTGTAATAAGAATGAGTTCGAGAAAGAGCCATACATTATAATTGCGGCGACTCCATAAATTCTTTAATATTATTTTGAACATAAGTAAAACATGTTTTGAACATAAAAGGAAAACGGTTCACCTTTCTTCATTCATTGACTTTATTACAGGTTGCCGAAGCGACAGCCATGCCGGAACAAGTGCGGAAATGAGATTGAACACGATACAGAAGAAAAAGACAAGCAGAAAGACAACCGGCGAGAAGAGCATCTCACCGGAAACAAGCGGCGAAGAACCGATAAATTTGTTTCCCGGGAAAGGGTTGAGCATGTCAAACACCCATTGCCGGAATATCACAAGCATCAGCCAAGCCAACACAAGTCCAAACATTCCACCCAACAGAGTAAACACGAGATTCTCATTGACCACTTCTCTTAACAACACTGCGCGAGAGGCACCGAAAGTCTTTCTTATTCCCATTTCCGCCACACGCGACTCCATGCGTCCGGCTATCACTCCACAAAGATTGACTCCGGGAACAAGCAGCAATACGCATAAGACGAACAGTAAAGAACGTACAGCCTCACTGTCTAAAAGCGAGGTCTCACTCATATAGTCCTGAAAAACACTACGGAAATGGCTGGTTGGTTGTCCGCAGAGTTCCAAGCGATAAGCATCTTGCGACGCATTATAACGTCGGGCAATATCAGCCAGTTCTTTTCGCAGAGTCTTCTCCTGTTCTCCCGACCTCACCAGAAGGGTGACTTCCATACGTCCCATATAAGGTAAAACTCCGTAACGTCCTCCCATTGATTCCGTTTCTTTACGGTTATAAGCCACATACACCTGTGCATAGCTTGCTTCGGCAAGAGAACTTGCCTCTTCCACCACTCCACATATTCGATAATTCTTATAGCCCATCTTCAAAGTACGTCCCACAATGCAGCTGTCGCTTCCGAAAACTACCCTCGCCAACTTATCGCTGACCACAGCGGTAAGCGTACCGGCTTCAAAATCGGATTCCGACAAAGGGCTTCCTTCTATAAAACGGAAGGAGTATATCTTGAAGAATGCCGGGTCTGTGAACTTTGCTGTCACCTGCAATTCTCCACGTCCGTCGGGCAACCGCACATAACTTCCCTGCGGCACACTCCTCTCGGCAGAAACCACCTCTACGTTTTTCAGCGTATAGAACCATTCCTCTACTGCACGCACCGAATAGCCGGCATCATAAGAAGCCTCATCTTGTTGTTCTTGGAAACGTGCATGCTTCATATATAAGGTATGTTTTCTGTTGGCTTCCGGATATATCGGTGCCAGCTTCACATAATAAGAGATTGCCATCACCATCGTAAAAGCAATGGAAAGAGCCGTGCCGGAAATATATATGGAAGAGAACAGTTTGTCCTCACGCACCATACGACACACTCTGTGCCAATAATCCTTTATCATAATTAATATTAATCTTTATTTCTTAGTGAATCCACAGGACTTACATTTACCATGCGACACGCAGGTATCAGCACTCCGATACATACCACCACGACAATTATACTATAAAGTATGGCTGCCACACCGAGGAAATGGGTATGATAAACAGACAGCCAGTCCGTCTCATGTCCGGTACGGGTAAAGTTATAGCCTACCGAAAGTCCGGTATCGACAGTAAACTGCAAATATGCAAAAGAACCAATGACAAAGCCTATCGTCGCAAGCATCACAGCCTCGCTGACAAGCATGAGCAAAGCCCGGACTTTTGTCGCACCAAAAGCACGCATAATCCCTATTTCCCCGGCACGTCCGCGTGTCTGCAACCAGAACGTACTAATGACACCTACACAAAGATTGAACAGAAAGAAAGCAGCAGCCACAAGAAGCTGATGATATGAACTTGAAAGCCCCATCAGTTTTTCCTGACTTCATCACTTTTATTCGCCATTACATAGCGCACATTGAAAATCA
>X363_Desmarests_Spiny_Pocket_Mouse__coassemble_962_pt1 | contig 12788 bp, 9 predicted proteins | sample X363_Desmarests_Spiny_Pocket_Mouse__metabat2_low_PE_006 | metagenome-assembled genome bin X363_Desmarests_Spiny_Pocket_Mouse
GTCAAACGATGTATCTTTACACTAAATTTGAGAATACAGATGGGAAAGAATATCCTATACATTGCTTTAATTATATTTGTCCTTGCTCTTTTATGTTCTTGTTCCGTAAGCAAATACATAGAAGACGATTATTTCTACCTGAAGGAAATCAAGGTCACATCGGATAATGATAAGGCGATTAAAGAATATGCTCTGACTGATTACATACGTCAGACTCCAAATACGAAATGGTTCGGAGCGAAGGTTCCGATGAAACTTTATTGCTTGTCGGGAACTGACACAACAAGCTGGAAGTGTAAGTTTTTCCGTAAACTTGGAGAAGCTCCAGTAGTTTATGACCATACGTTGTCGAGGAAGTCCAAGGAAGACATGCGGCTGATGTTGGTCAATGAAGGGTATATGAATGCTGAGGTGGACTTGGATGAAAGCTTTACGGGAAAAATCTTGTCATTGGGATATATTGTACATCTTGGTGAGAGATATTCCATACGCAATGTCAGAAGAAATGTGGCTGATGCGAAATTGTATGAAATCATTTGCAGAAATGATACGGTAAACTCTTTGTTGAGAGCCGGAATGCCGTTCAATGTCAATCAGATTAATGAGGAGCGTTCTCGCATCACCACGATGCTGAAGAACATGGGATATTATAAATTCAATAAGGATTATATTACGTTCACTGCCGACACTTGTTCCGGGAGTACGGAAGTAGATATAACCATCAATGTGAAACTGCATCTTGAGAACGGACATTCTCGTCCGGAGAACCATCGTCAGTTCAGAATTGGTGAGATTAAATACCTGTCAGACATTACTTCTACGGAACTTCATATAGACAGCGTGACTCATAACGGTGCTAAGATTCTGTATAATAACAAACTATATTTCCGCCCAAATCTTCTCACGTCAAATACGATGTTCGGGAGTGGTGAACTTTATAGCGAAAGTAAGTTGCATCGCACATATTCCAACTTCACCCGTTTGCAAGCCGTGTCCTATTCTAATGTCCGGCTTGTGGAACGTGAGGGCACGGACACGCTTGATTGCCGTATCATCGTGAATCACAGTCGCCCGTATTCTGTAAGTTTTGATATAGAAGGTACAAACTCGGACGGCGATTTGGGTGCGGCGGCTTCTGCATCATTGCAGCACAAGAATCTTTTCCGGGGTTCGGAGACATTGACGTTGAAGTTGCGTGGTGCATACGAGGCTATTACAGGACTTGACGGATATGAAGGGCACAACTATACGGAACTCGGTGGCGAGGTGAGACTTAACTTCCCGATGTTTCTTCTTCCTTTTGTCAACCGAAACTGGGGAGCGGGGCATAATGCGACCTCTGAAATCTCGCTTCAATATAACAGACAGAACCGTCCGGAGTTTAAGCGAAGAGTGCTTACGGCGGCATGGAGGTATCGTTGGAGCAGCCGCGATCAGCATATTTCGCACCGTTTCGACCTCCTCGAAATAAATTATGTGTATATGCCGTGGATGTCAAAGACTTTCAAAGACCAGTATCTTGATTCTCTTGGCAAGACGAATGCCATATTGAAATACAACTACGAGAATTTGCTCATAACTAAGCTCGGCTATACTTACACCTACAATTCTCTTGGCAATGCTGCTACTACGTATGGCAAGAATGCTTATACTTTCAGAGCTAATATCGAGACCTCTGGAAATGTGCTGAACGGAATTACATCGCTTGTTGACGGCGAGCGTAATGCGGAGGGGCAATATACATTCTGCGGCATTGCATACGCACAGTATGTAAAGGGCGATTTGGATTATGCACGCAGTGTGAGGATAGACAAGAATAACTCTGTTGCTTTTCATGCTGTTCTTGGAGTGGCATATCCGTATGGCAATTCCAAGATTCTTCCTTTTGAGAAGAGATATTTTGCAGGAGGTGCCAACAGTGTGCGTGGATGGTCTGTACGCTCGTTGGGTCCCGGTGCTTATTCGGGTAGCGATAAAGGTATCAACTTTATCAACCAGTCGGGAGATATAAAATTGGATTTTAGTCTGGAGTATAGGGCATTCTTGTTCTGGAAAATCAACGGTGCTTTGTTCGTGGATGCCGGAAATATATGGACAATCCGTGATTACAAGGATCAACCGGGAGGAGCATTTAAGTTTGACGAGTTCTACAAGCAGATTGCCGTAAGCTATGGAATCGGCTTCAGGGTTAATCTGGACTTTTTCATTCTCAGATTTGATGGAGGTATGAAGGCTGTCAATCCTGCATATAGGGGAAAAGGGAAATATCCTTTGATACATCCTGACTTTGGACGGGATTTTGCTTTCCATTTTGCAGTGGGACTGCCGTTCTGATTATGCTGCTGATTGACGACATGGGATTCTGCGTTTCAAATCATTTCTCTTGTAAATGTGAAAACTCAAAAAAATATAGTAACTTTGCGAATTGGAAACGAAAATAAATGCAAAAACAATAAATATATGTACAGAACACACACATGCGGAGAACTCCGCCTTAGTAATGCCGGACAGACAGTAACACTTGCCGGATGGGTGCAGCGTGTACGCAAGATGGGAGGTATGACTTTCGTCGATTTGCGTGACCGCTATGGTATTACACAGCTTGTATTCAATGAAGAGGTTGATGCCGAACTTTGTGGACGCGCCAATAAACTTGGACGCGAGTATGTTGTGCAGATTACCGGCACAGTAAATGAACGTTACAGCAAGAACGAAAATCTGCCGACAGGCGATATCGAAATTATTGTCAGTGAACTGAACCAGCTCAATGCTTCTGAGGTTCCTCCATTTACGATAGAAGACAACAGTGACGGTGGTGATGATATTCGTATGAAATATCGTTATCTTGACTTGCGCCGTTCTTGTGTTCGTCAGAATCTGGAACTGCGCCATAAGATGTGCATTGAAGTGCGCAACTATTTGTCTAATCTTGGTTTTCTTGAGGTGGAGACACCAATGCTCATCGGTTCTACACCGGAAGGCGCACGCGACTTTGTTGTGCCTTCTCGTATGAATCCGGGACAGTTCTATGCACTTCCGCAAAGCCCTCAGACACTGAAACAGTTGCTTATGGTGGCTGGTTTCGACAGATATTTTCAGATTGTCAAGTGCTTCAGGGATGAGGATTTGAGAGCGGATCGTCAGCCAGAGTTCACACAGATTGACTGTGAAATGAGCTTTGTGACTCAAGAGGACATTATACAGACTTTTGAGGGAATGGCAAAGCACTTGTTCAAGGAGCTTCGTGGTGTGGAATTGAACGAACCGTTCCTGCGTTTGTCTTGGGCTGAAGCTATGCGCAGATTTGGTAGCGACAAACCAGACATGCGTTTCGGTATGGAATTTGTCGAACTCATGGATGTGCTTAAAGGAACCGGTGAGTTTGCTGTGTTTGATTCTGCTGAATATATAGGCGGTATATGTGCTCCGGGCTGTGCTGCATACACTCGCAAACAGATTGACCAACTGACAGATTTCGTCAAGCGTCCGCAGATTGGAGCCAAAGGGCTTGTATATGCGCGAGTACAGGAAGACGGAACTGTAAAGTCCAGTGTTGACAAGTTCTATAGTCAGGAGGTACTTGGAAAATTGAAAGATAAGATGCAGGCAAATCCGGGAGATTTGATACTTATCCTTAGTGGTGACGATGCGATGAAGACTCGCAAACAGCTTTGTGAACTTCGTCTTGAGATGGGAAATCGTCTTGGACTTCGCGACAAGAATAAGTTTGCTCTTCTTTGGGTCACAGAGTTTCCTATGTTCGAGTGGAGTGAGGAAGAAGGCAGGTTGATGGCAATGCACCATCCGTTTACACATCCGATGGACGAAGATATAGAACTTCTTGATACTAATCCGGCAGCTGTACGTGCCGATGCCTACGATATGGTATGCAATGGTATTGAAGTAGGTGGAGGTTCTATCCGTATCCATGACCCTAAGCTTCAGGCGAAGATGTTCGAAATTCTCGGATTTACTCCTGAACGTGCACAGGAACAGTTCGGCTTCCTCATGAATGCCTTTAAGTATGGTGCTCCTCCTCATGGAGGTCTTGCATACGGTCTTGACCGTTGGGTAAGTATTTTTGCGGGTCTTGATTCTATACGCGACTGCATTGCGTTCCCGAAGAACAATAGCGGACGCGATGTGATGCTTGATGCTCCTGCTGCAATCGATCAGAAACAACTTGATGAACTGGCTTTGAAGATTGATTTGCCAGACAACGAATAAATTAAAGATAGAGTGGGGCATATCTGTAGTGGATACACACTCTTGTGACTCTACATATAACCCTTATTAGTATTTATAGTCTATTTTGACAGGTCTTATAATATAATAAAGCCGCCTCAACCAAACAATTTTGATTGAGGCGGCTTCTTGTGTATAGCACTTCTGTGTTCTTTTAATCTATTATAGCTTCTTTTTCCGGGTTGTCATAAAAATCAAATAATAAATCTATCTGTTCCATACTTGTCCTTCCTGTTGAAAGCGGCGGTATTGCATCACGAGAGAAAAATCCGCTGCCAAGAATATCAAATGCTTCGTGACTGTGATAATTCTGAATATCTGAGTCATCGGCTTTGCAAAGTATGAAAAGTTTATATATAGGAAGATTTGTCGGAGGATAATTCCATTTGCGGTAATCGAGCAGCATCAGCAAACGGACTGGAGTTACTTTCAGACCTGCTTCCTCCCATGCTTCTTTGACAGTGGACTGTGACGGTGTTTCACCGACATCACTCCAGCCTCCCGGCAGTGCCCATTTGTTGTCACATTTCTCATGGGACAATAGAATCTCGCGTTTACTGTTATGGAATATGACTGCACGTACATCGACTTTAGGTGTAGCATATTCTCTGAGCAGATTGAATGAAGACGAAATTTCTTCGGTAGGAAGTTCTGTTATGATATGGAGCATTTCATCGCTGAGCGCAAGCAGGTTGTTATAACGCTCACGCTGGTAATCGTCCGTATCATAACACAGTCCGGTTTGTGCCATGCCTCGAAGTTCCTGCGAGATTTCTATCAGACGGTCAATGCCTCTCATAACTAAATATTTATGCTGTCAAGTTCGCTTATATTCTTATTAACAACCTCGTCTGTAACCTCGTAGTTCTGTAAACTGCCGCTGAGATACATGTCGTATGAAGCCATATCAATAAGTCCGTGACCGGAAAGGTTAAACAAAATAACTTTCTCCTCTCCTGTTTCTTTACACTTGTTTGCTTCTCTGATTGTGGCTGCGATGGCATGACAAGACTCTGGTGCCGGTATGATTCCCTCTGCACGTGCGAATATCATTCCTGCATCAAATGATTCGAGCTGCTGAATATCCACAGCTTCCATAAGATTATCTTTAAGAAGCTGACTGACAATTGTACCGGCTCCGTGATAGCGCAAACCACCAGCATGAATATTAGCCGGCATGAAATTGTGTCCGAGAGTGAACATTGGCAAGAGCGGGGTATATCCGGCTTCATCGCCGAAGTCATAACGGAATACACCTCTTGTCAGTTTTGGACATGATGCCGGTTCGGCAGCAATGAAACGAGTCTTTTTTCCCTCATTTATATTGTGTCTCATAAATGGGAATGCGATACCACCGAAGTTTGAGCCTCCGCCGAAGCAGGCAATAACCATATCCGGATATTCTCCTGCCATTGCCATCTGCTTTTCCGCTTCAAGTCCGATGACGGTCTGATGAAGTGTAACATGATTGAGCACAGAACCAAGAGTATATTTGCAGTTAGGAGTCATGGTTGCCAATTCTATGGCTTCTGATATGGCTGTTCCAAGAGAACCCTGACAGTTTGGTTCACGAGTCAGAATATCCTTTCCTGCGCGAGTGGACATTGAAGGCGAAGGAGTCACCTGTGCCCCAAACGTCTGCATGATGCTTCGTCTGTACGGCTTTTGGTTATAGCTTATCTTCACCTGATAGACCGCTGCTTCCAGACCGAAAACTTTTGCGGCATACGACAATGCTGCTCCCCATTGTCCTGCACCGGTTTCGGTAGTGACATTGGTCACACCTTCCTTTTTACAGTAATAGGCCTGTGCCAAAGCCGAATTTAGTTTGTGCGAGCCTATAGGACTTACACTCTCGTTCTTGAAATATATGTGAGCCGGTGTTCCCAGAGCTTTTTCCAAACCGTATGCACGTACAAGCGGAGTGCTGCGATAATATTTGTACATTTCACGCACCTCCTCAGGAATATCTATCCATATATCCGTTGTGTTCAGTTCTTGTCTGGACACTTCTTCCGAGAAAATCGGATACAAATCTTCTGCTTTTAATGGAGTCTTGGTTTTAGGGTTGAGTGGGAGCATTGGTTTGTTGGGCATTTCTGCCTGAATGTTATACCACTGCATCGGTATTTCGTCTTCCGGTAGGATGAATCTCTTTGTCATTTTATTCATTTTTTGAGTGCTTTTGAATATAAAAGTTACTATTTATGGGCAAAGATAGTCATTTATGCTTAATATAAGGCGATTCCTCTATAAAAATTGAGAATCATGTGTCTGAAAATAAAAGTGTATTTGGCTTGTAGATGTTCTGACACAGATTTCATGTATTTGGTTTTGGATTCCTGATATTCAGTTGCATTGGCTTTCCCGTTTTCATATTTGCGGCTCATCAGAACAAATGAACTGTAGCTTGCTTCTTCTGCTGTTTTGCTTGACATACATTGCTTTTGAGCAGCCACTGCATTATAGTATGCCTGTTGAATTTCTTTGTATAAACTTTTACGGACATCTTCAAGCTGAAGCTGCTGAGAACGAAACTGAAGACGTGCTGCCCGTATGTTGTTTCGTGTGGCAAAACGATTGAAAATAGGTATGGACAAAGAGATTCCTATAGATTTGTTGAAGTTATCTCTCATCTGAGAACCGAAAGACGGAGCCGTAAATCCAGAAGTCTTATAATAGTTACTGCCAAGACCTGCTCCCAAATGAATAGAAGGAAACAGTCCGCTCCGTGCTACATTGATGTTTTTCTCTGCACTCTCCAAACGGTATTGTTCTGCCAGAATCTGAGGTTTGTTTAATGAAGCTTCTACAAATATTTCGTCCGGCGAAACAAGTGTGACATCTTTTATCTTGATTTCTTGTAAGGAATCTTCCGGCTGTACTATATCAAACTTTTCCGGAGTAGGAAGTTCAAGAAGCTGGGAAAGATCCAGTAATGCAAGCTGTACGGCATTTTCCTGTAGGGTGACAGACAGAGCATCATTGGCAGCTGTAGCTTCAGCTTCGGCAAGTTCAGAGTCCGACCGCTTCCCGTTGTCATAAAGCGCATGTATCCTGTGGAGTTGCATCTTACTAAATTCCTGTTGACGATATGCCACGTCGAGAAGTGCTTTTTGGTATAACGCTTCCAGATAAAGAGACGTAACTTGTATGCTGATGCTTTCACGTGCTTTCTCCAAATCTGCCGCTGCCGCCATGAGGCCAAGCTTTCGTCCTCTGATTTCGTTTGTTATCTGACCTCCGGTGAAAAGCGGTACATCCGTACTGAGACTAAAACTTGTGCTCTGTGTGTTACGATTGGCATACGTGTTATCCATTGTAAGTCCGCGTCCGAAATTAAAACTTTGATTGGCGGAAGCCGACAAGTTGGGAAGTCTGCTGTTCTTGGCTGTACTCAATGAGTTGCGCCTGTTTTCCAATGCGTTCTCTTGTTGTTTTATTTGTATATTCTCAGACAATGCGTGTTCAATACAGCGTTTCAAATCCCATGTTTCTTGGGCACTGCCCCCCTGACAGACTGTTGTCAGAAACAGGGCAAGCAGATATGTTTTATTTCTGTGTGTCATTTCTTTTCTATCCCTCGTATTTTTTCATTAGCTTTTACACCGCTTTTTATCTCTATCTTCATGCCGTCGCTTATTCCTGTGACTACGTTACGCTTGACAAATTTTTGTTCCGGAACACTGTCGGTAAGTACATATATGAATGTACTGTCTCCGCTAAATTCCAAAGATGATTCCGGAATAGCAATCACTTTTTCCGCATGTTCAAGTACAATCTCCGCATTTGCACTGTATCCTGAACGTATAGCCATACTGTCCGGCAAATTTATTGCAGCTTTTATTTCAAACTGATTCGCTCCGTTTTCCTCTATTCCTTTTGGTGAGATATATTCCAGAGTGGCAGAAAGACTGATGTCCTGCAAGGCTCCTACTGTGATTTTCACAGGCATGTTCTCATGTACTCTTCCCACTTCCGTCTCATCTATTTTCCCTTTGAATATGAGGTCTGACATATTTGCCACTGTGGCAATGGTGGTTCCATCGTTGAATGAGTTGCTGAGGATGACCGAATTACCCACTTTCACTGGAATGTCAAGTATAAGTCCGTCAATAGTAGAGCGTATGAGTGTCGTACTCATGTTTGCATTGCTGAGTGATATGCCTTCAAGGACAATGTTGAGCGCGTCTTTTGCATTGCTCATTTCGGCTTCTGTCTGACGCAGCTTCACCTCACTGTTCTCATATTCTTCCGCACTCACTACCTTTTCCGCATAGAGTTTTTCCATACGTTCAAAGTCTGTTCGTGCCTGTTTCAGGGATATTTCCGCCAGATGTACCCTGTTTTCCGCAGAACTGAGACTACCCATGTCCGGTATTACTTTCACCTTTGCAATCACCTCGTCCTTCTTCACCGTTTGTCCTGCTTCCTTATACAGTTCCGCAATGATGCCCGATATTTGCGGCTTGATATTAACTTCATCCCGAGGTTCAACCTTTCCTGTGATGATAGTAGTCTTTTTGATGTCGCACACTTCAGACACATTCACCTCATATTCAACCGGTTTTGTCTGTGATTTGTTGTAAAGGAAAACGAATGTTCCGATAAAAACTGCTCCGACTGCCACTATTGCAGTCCATTTCAAGAATTTCTTCATTGTATATTATTTTTTGTTTTTTTATTCGTTTGTAAATTAATTATCTCATGGATTCGTGCTTTATTCATCTCTCATTGCCTCCACAGGTCTGATGCTCATAGCTCTGTATGCCGGTGCCAGTCCGGCAACGATTCCTAATAAGGAGAGCATCAGAGCCGCACCGACAGCCAAAGAGAATGTAATCTGAAAATGTGCTTCAGGCACATCCGTCTTGACAACACTCTCTATGCCTTGAAGCGACATGACTGCAAGTGTGATGCCGCTCATTCCGGCAAGAAGTGTCAACACGACGCTTTCACTGATTATCTGAACCAGAATGTCAAGAGGGGTTGCACCGATGGCTCTTCGTATTCCTATTTCAGAGGTGCGTTCTTTCACCGTCACCATCATGATATTGCTCACACCTATAGCTCCCGACAACAGTGTACCGAGTCCTATCATCCATACCAGAATACTGATGCCGCCGAACAAGCTTTCTACCATTCCGAACATCGCCTCTGCATTCACTTTTATCACTGCCTGGGTGTCGTCGGGGCTGATGATATGATTGCGTTTGATAACCTCTTCAATCTTGTCCTGCACTTTTGAGACTTTAAATCCGGGACACACCGTAAAACACAGCATATCCACAACTTTGCCTCGGTTGTATGTCTGTTGCATGGTGGTGAACGGAATAGTGACAGTTGTAAGCGGATTGCTGTTGATGTTGATTCCGTTTCCGCTCAGACCGCTTATTCCTACCACCTTATAATATATCCCATCCACTTCAATGAATTTTCCGCAAACGTCTTCTTGGCTGTCCGGAAAAAGTTCTTCGACAATACGCTTTCCGATGACACAGACCTTGCGTTTGGCTGCTATATCCGTATGATTGAGGTCTCTTCCGTGGCTTATTTTAGGATCGTCGATAACAGAATAATCCGGATAAACCCCTTTTACAGTTACAGACATTGCCTTTGTATGGTGTTTGGCTTTTGCGCTCCAATTGCTGACTGATGGTGTGATTACTTCCACCTCAGGAACAATGGCACGTATGCGGTCAACATCGGAAGTCTCAAGATTCCATCCTCTTCCTTTTTTGAATCCTTTGTAAGGTTCGCTGGTCGTATTCGCTGCTATAAATCCTGAGTTGGTTGCAAATCCGGCAAAGTTCTGTGCGAGTGTCGATTCAAGCCCCTTGCCGCCTCCGATGAGCAACACAAGCATGAATATGCCCCAGAAGATACCGAATGCGGTAAGAAATGAACGGGTTTTGTTGCGTAGCAGGGAATCGAAAATCTCCTCCCACTGGTCGCTGTCGAAACGTATATAATTTTTCATCTTTATTTCTTGTTCTTAAAAAAATAGCCTGATTACTTACCACCTTCTCAGTTTGCCCTTAATGCTTCTATCGGTTTCACTTTCGCTGCCTTTCGGGCAGGGAAGAATCCGGCAAGCGCACCGGAGATAATCATGACCAGAGTGGCTTGTATGCAGGTTCTGACATCCACTGTTGGGTCTATGAAATATTCTTGCTGCCACACTCCTATATCCATGACACGGTTGCCTGCCGTGGCATCCATATATTCGCAGAATCCCACTCCGCACACCATTCCTATATAGCCGAAAAAAGTCGTGATGAGAATACTTTCAAGTATGACCATACGAATGATGCTCCACGGTTTTGCACCGAGAGCCTTGCGTATGCCAAACTCATGGGTACGTTCTTTTACGGTGATAAGCATGATGTTGCTCACACCCACCACACCACTCAACAACGTGAGCAGACCGAGTATCCAGAATGAAGTGTGCAATATATTCTTTGTCGTGGACATGCTCACGTTGTCCGATGCAGCATTCCATATCCAAATAGCACTCTTGTCTTCCGGATTGAAATTGTGAAGTCTTCCTGTGGCTTTCCTGTAATCGCTGACAAAGTTGTCGTTCTTCTCCTCTGTGTCGAGTCCCTTTACTTTCAGAGTAAGTTCGTCGATGAACTCTCCTCGTCCATAAATCGTTTGCATGGTTGTGAAAGGTATGTAAAACTCTGAAGAACCGAACATGGAGTTGTTCTCTTTGATACCTACTATCTTATAGACAATATTATCAATCTTGACGACATTGCCGACTGCCGTTTTCCCCCTTTTAAAAAGGTTCTTCTCCGCCTTCTCGTCTATGACCACTACTTTTCGCTTTCCCTTTATGTCAAGTTCATTGATGAACCGTCCGCGAACCATCTTGATTACATCCACTCGGGCATGAGTGGGATATACTCCCGTAAGATTGACATTGAGACAAGAACGGTCTCCCGCAGAAACAGAGAGTACAAGGTGTTCGATTGTGGGCGAGGTGGCAACGACAGTGCTCTTGAAACTTTGTTCTGCCATCTGCCCGTCTCGTGTGTCTATCCTTATTCTTCTTCCATCTTTTATTCCCTCAAAAGGCATTGAGGTATAGCCTCCGTAAATATGTACGGCATCGAGGGCAAATCTTTCGCTATTGTGGTCGAATGTATGTATGATGCCGTTGCCCGCCCCGAGCAGTACGATGAGCAGAAATATACCTCCTGCAATTGCGAAGCCTGTGGCTATGGTACGCAGTTTGTTGCGCATCACAGCGCCCCATATTTCTTGTAGTGTGTCTAACATCTGTGTTCTATTTCATGATACCATTCACTCCGAAAGGTGATGCGTCCGGATTAATATTTTCTTCGATACGTTCTATCACACCGTCCTTCAGATGCACAATCTTCTCCGTCTGATAGGCCACTCCGCTTTCATGCGTGACGACAATAATGGTCATTCCCTGTTTGTGAAGTTCTTTCAGAATCTGCATCACCTCGATAGAGGTTTTGCTGTCGAGTGCGCCCGTAGGCTCATCTGCCAGTATTATCCGGGGCTTGGTGATTAGTGCGCGGGCTATCGCCACTCTTTGTTTCTGTCCGCCCGACAATTCATTAGGAAGATGGTGTGCCCATTCTTTCAGACCGAACTTGTCGAGATATTCAAGTGCCAGTTCATTGCGCTTCCTACGTCCCATGCCTTGGTAGAACAAAGGGAGGGCGACATTCTCCATAGCATCTTTGAAAGGAATAAGATTGAACGACTGAAAGATGAATCCAATCATACGATTGCGATATTCGGCAGAGCGTGTCTCGCTCAGGTGTTTAATGGGAGTGCCGGCAAGCCTGTATTCTCCTTCGTCATAATCGTCCAGAATGCCGAGAATGTTCAGTAGCGTAGATTTTCCCGAACCTGAAGCTCCCATGATAGCCACGAACTCCCCTTCTGCTATGTCAAGGTCTATTCCTTTCAGTACATGCAAGGATGTTCCGCCTTTGTAGGTCTTGTGTATGCCTTTAAGATGAATCATTTCAATTTTGTTTTGTCTGTTTTTTTGTGTTCTAAATATATAGACGCACAAATGTATCAAAAATTACACTTTTTCTGTGAAAAATTGGATTTTCTTATGTGTATTTTATAAAATATAATACAAAATGTTTTGGTCTTGCCTGTAATTATGAGATATGATGTAATTATTGATTGACATGTAGGGATGCACCCCGGTGCATCCGCTTCTCCGCAAAAAACATACATCATAAAGGCGGATGCACCGGGGTGCATCCCTACAAATGGTTCATGGACATTCAATTCGGATAGGTGAGTGGTTATAACATTGAAAAAGCATACTAAAAACACCATTTTCAAAATGACAAAATGATATTTTCGCCCAAAAATGAAATTTTAACACTTGAAGCGATTTTTTGCCGGCGGCAAAAAGACAAAAATTTCATCGTTAAGATAAATAATTGATAATCAATTGAATACAAAATTTCTCAAAACACTCAAAAAATCGCACCAAACGCATTTTTTTGAAAATTCTGAATGTTTTGATAATATATTGA
>X363_Desmarests_Spiny_Pocket_Mouse__coassemble_963_pt1 | contig 12769 bp, 10 predicted proteins | sample X363_Desmarests_Spiny_Pocket_Mouse__metabat2_low_PE_006 | metagenome-assembled genome bin X363_Desmarests_Spiny_Pocket_Mouse
TTTTTAAGTCGTGTACATCAGTCTGTATCCATTGATGATGCGGGAGAAAATCTTTGCGAATCTTTGGAGAGTGACAGATATTTCGATGGAGATAGAGTGCAGGCTATGCTGCAGGAAGCGGTCAGCACGCTACCGGACAAACAGAGGGCTGTTTTTAATATGAAATATTTCAAAGAAATGAAATATGAGGAGATGGCGGAGATTTTTGGAACCAGTGTGGGTGCGCTGAAGGCTTCGTATCATCATGCGGTAAAAAAAATTGAGGCTTTTTTCAGTGAAAGGGATTAAACCTTTTTGTAGTTGTGAAATCTAACAAATAAACAAAAATACCGGTTTATGATAAAGGAAGAGGAAAATATTTTACGGAGATTTGGTAAGGAAGGGCCGTTTACTGTTCCTGAAGGTTATTTTGATGATTTGACGGAGCGTATAATGGATGTTCTACCGAAAAAGGAAATACCGTTTGCCGTGGAGCGCCGGAAGAAGCGTCGTATGAATATGCGCTTGATAGGATGGTGCTCCGTAGCTGCTGCGTGCATTGCGTGTGTCGCACTCTTTTATACTAAAGATATGGTGCCGGAAAAGGCAACAAATGTGCCGGAACTATATACGGAAGAGACTTATGAGTATGATGATGAATATCAGGAAGATGTCATGAACTATGCCATGCTCGGTCATGAAGATGTGTATTGTTATTTGTCCGGCATTGGGTTCTGACGATTTTGTTCTGAGTGTAATGCCGTTTTATATGAATAAATAAAATGAGTAATATGAAAAGAATTATATTGTTTTTGATTGCTGTACTGACAATCGGATGTTTGCAGGCACAGCGGACAGGGAGATACGACAACCGGAAAAAGTTTTCTCCGGAAGATTTTAAACAGAAAATGGAAGCTTTCATCACTAAACATGCGGGTCTGACACAGCAGGAAGGACAAATTTTCTATCCTTTGCTCCATGAAATGCTGGAAAAACAGCATAAACTTATGGATAGGCAAAGGGAGTTGATGAGAAAAGGCAAAGACGACTTATCAGAGGATGAATATGAAAAGATTATAGAGGAAGTTACCACTTTGGAAGTCGAGAACAAGAAGATAGAGAAGTCGTATTATAAGAAATTTCATACTGTATTAAGTTGGAAAAAAATTCATAAGGTTCGTCATGCTTTGTTCAACTTTAATATAGAAGCATTGAAAAGGTTCTCGCCACCATGTAATATGAATAACAGAGATAGAGCTGTTTTTTCTGGCAAACATGCGACCAGATAAATTGGAAAAAGAATACTACCCTCAATCGAATCATAACTTTGCAGGATTGCGATTGAGGGCTTTTTGTGTCCGTCAGGTTAGTTCTCTTGAATATTTTACAGCTCAAATAGTGCACTTGTCTGCTTATAATAGACTGTATCTTAATGTCTTCTAACAATAAAAGCGTGAAAAAATTTGTGGAATCATTAAAATTGGCTACCTTTGCAGCCAATTTTGATTATCAACATAATGTCTAACATTATTTAATTACAATTTTTTATATTTTATTTATGGAAACAAAAAACATTAAACCGCTTGAAGATTTCGATTGGGACGCATTCGAAAACGACGGCAAAAGTGCTGCAAACATTGCAGAAGAAACCAAAGCTTATGAAGGTACCCTTAACAATGTAAGCGACAATGAAGTTATTGACGGTAAGGTTATTGCTATCAATGATCGTGAAGTTGTTGTAAACATTGGTTTCAAATCAGATGGTATCATCTCAAGAAACGAGTTTCGTTATTGTCCGGAACTTCAGGTCGGCGACACTGTAGAAGTATATATTGAAAACCAGGAAGACAAGAAAGGTCAGCTTGTTCTTTCTCATAAGAAAGCGCGTCAGGCTCGTTCTTGGGACCGCGTGAATGCCGCTCTTGATAATGATGAAATTGTTAAGGGATTCGTTAAGTGCCGCACAAAGGGTGGTATGATTGTTGACGTATTCGGTACAGAAGCTTTCTTGCCGGGTAGCCAGATTGATGTTAAGCCTATCCGTGACTATGATACATTCGTAGGCAAGACAATGGAATTCAAGATTGTCAAGATTAATCAGGAATTCAAGAATGTGGTTGTAAGCCATAAGGCTCTTATTGAAGCAGAACTTGAGCAGCAGAAGAAGGAAATCATCGGTAAGCTTGAGAAGGGTCAGATTCTTGAAGGTACAGTGAAGAACATCACTTCATACGGTGTATTCATCGACCTTGGTGGTGTTGACGGTCTTATCCATATCACAGACCTTTCTTGGGGACGTGTAAGCGATCCGAAGGAAGTTGTGGCTCTTGACCAGAAACTTAATGTCGTTATTCTTGACTTCGATGATGAGAAGAAGCGCATTGCACTTGGTTTGAAGCAGCTTACTCCACACCCATGGGATGCTCTTGATGGCACAATAAAGGTTGGTGACAAGGTTCATGGTAAAGTGGTTGTAATGGCTGACTACGGAGCATTCATTGAAATAGCTCCGGGTGTTGAAGGACTTATCCACGTTAGTGAAATGAGCTGGAGCGCACATCTTCACAGCGCACAGGATTTCATGAAGGTTGGCGATGAGATTGATGCTGTTGTCTTGACACTTGACCGTGACGAGCGCAAGATGTCTCTTGGTATCAAGCAGCTTAAGGATGATCCATGGGAGAACATTGAAACTAAATACCCTGTAGGTTCTAAGCATACTGCAAAGGTTAGAAACTTCACTAACTTCGGTGTATTTGTTGAAGTAGAAGAAGGTGTTGACGGACTTATCCACATTTCAGACCTTTCTTGGACAAAGAAGGTAAAGCATCCTTCAGAGTTTACACAGATTGGTGCAGAAATAGATGTACAGGTTCTTGATATTGACAAGGAGAACCGTCGTCTTAGCCTTGGTCACAAGCAGCTTGAAGATAATCCTTGGGATAACTTCGAGACAATCTTCGGACAGGATTCTGTTCACCACGGAAAGATTATAGAGGTACTTGACAAAGGTGCTGTAATTTCTCTTGAGCATGGTGTAGAAGGCTTTGCAACTCCTAAGCACTTGGTTAAGGAAGATGGTAGCCAGGCAGTATTGGGTGAAGAACTTGACTTCAAGGTAATAGAGTTTAACAAGGAAGCTAAGCGCATCATTCTGTCTCACAGCCGTATATTTGAAGATGTACAGCGTGCTGAATCTAAGGAGGCAAAGAAAGTAGCTGCTGCTGCAAAGAAGGCTGCTCGTCAGCCAAAAGAACAGGCTCCTTCTATTCAGAATAAGGTTGCAAGCACTACTTTGGGTGACCTTGATGCTCTTGCAAACCTTAAGGCTAACATGGAAGCTGGAAACTAAAATAGAAGCGGAATTAAGAGTAGGAAAGTAGTTTCTTTAAGCATACATTTGCGAAATACTTTCTGATATTCTAAAATTCTTTTTCACATAAAGCCATATTGTATTTCTGTAAAAAGGAAATATGATATGGCTTTTTGATTTGATGTATTTTTCCTGATTCAAATAAAAAACATTAACTTTGCCTTTCAATTTGTCGAGATTGAAATGAATATGAAAATCTTTGTCTTATTATTTTTTTTAACTGCTTTTACTTCTTCGGTATCTGTGGCTCAGAATGTCATGGAAAGAAGTGATTCTGTTTTTGTCCGCCATTTGAATGATAAAAAGATTGAAGTGACCGATTCCAATTCTGTCAGACTGCTAATGAGCGGCCATGACAAATTTGTGGATTTGTTTGAAGCGGTGCGTAATGCTAAGAAGTTTATACATCTTGAGTATTTTAATTTTAGGAATGATTCTATAGCCAATCTTTTGTTTGATATTCTTGCAGAGAAGGCAAAAGAAGGTGTAGAGGTCAGAGCCATGTATGACGCTTTTGGAAACTGGTCGAATAACAAACCGATCTTACGTGAACATCACGATTCGATAGGGGCAAGAGGAATTAAGCTTGTCAAGTTTGATCCGCTTACTTTTCCGTGGGTAAATCATATAATTCCGAGAGACCACCGTAAAATAGTGGTTATTGATGGAGTTGTAGCATATACTGGTGGAATGAATGTGGCTGATTATTATATAGAAGGGATTGAGGGAATAGGTGCATGGCGAGATATGCATGCACGGATTGAAGGTGCGGCTGTTAATGAGTTGCATCGTATATTTGCATTGATGTGGGAAAAAGAGACCGGAGAACGTATAGAGGGAACAAAGTATTTCCCAGTTCCGGAAGTAGCCGGGAATAAACGTATCGCGGTGATAGACCGTTCTCCGAGAATATCCAATGAGGCTATACGTGACCTTTACGTGAATATGCTTAATAGTGCGCGCCACAGTGTGCGGTTAGTAAATCCGTATTTTGTGCCTACACACAAAGTGCGCAAAGCATTGAAAGATGCAATAGACCGTGGGGTGGAGGTGGAGATAATGCTTTCTGCAAAAAGTGATATACCCCTTACTCCGGATGCTTCTCACTATGTAGGTAATAATTTAGCCAAAAGAGGGGCAAAGGTATATCTTTTTAAGGGTGGTTTTCATCATACTAAAATAATGATGGTAGATGATTTGTATTGTACTATTGGTTCTGCAAATCTGGATAGCCGTAGTTTACGCTGTGATTATGAGGTGAATACTGTGATATTCAGCAAGGAGACTACCGGTGAACTTGTCAAAATGTTTGAGCAAGACAAGAAAAATTCCGATTTGATTAGGCGAGGGTATTGGCATACACGTTCCCCTTGGAAACGATTTGTCGGATGGTTCGGTAATCTGCTTACTCCTGTGTTGTGACTTCAAAGGCTGGGCAATACGGAATAAATGGCAAGAAAGTACTGTGATAATTTAATTCTGAAATAGCATATTTTTGCAAATAAAATAAAAGAGTGATGTTTATGAAAAAGATTCTGGCAATATATTTATTGTTTTTGGTGTCGATGTTTGTGTCTGCTGAACAATACCCGAAAAGAGAATTTCGTGGTGCATGGATTCAGTGTGTTAATGGGCAATATCTTGGAAAGACCCCCAGACAGATAAGACAGATGCTTGTTTCTCAGCTTGATGTACTGCAAAAGGCAGGTATAAATGCGATTCTGTTTCAGGTAAGAGCTGAAGGAGATGCATTGTATAATTCGTCATACGAACCGTGGAGTCGCTATCTTACAGGAACTCAGGGTGTAGCTCCGGCTGATGGATGGGACCCGTTAAGATGGATGGTAGAACAGTGCCATCAGAGAAATATGGAATGCCATGCTTGGATAAATCCTTATCGGGCAAAGACCAAAGGGACAACGGTACTTGCTTCCGAACATGCTGCGTATAGGCATCCGGAGAGAGTTTTTGCTTATGCTGATATGCTTATCTTTAATCCTGCGCTTGAGGAGAACAGAATGTTTACATGTATGGTGGTTGAAGACATACTTAACCATTATGATGTGGATGGTATCCATATTGATGATTACTTTTATCCTTATCCGGTCAAAGGGGAGAATATTCCCGATGAAGCTTATTTTCGTTCCAATGGCAAGGGTTTTCAGAATATTCATGATTGGAGACGTCATAATGTGAATATGTTGGTGCAGGACTTGCATAATATCATTCGTAAGACTAAACCGTGGGTGAAGTTTGGAGTTTCTCCTTTTGGAATATATCGCAACAGTACAGACAATAAAAATTCAAAGCACGGTAGTGCTACAAGCGGACTGCAGAACTATGACGACTTGTATGCGGATGTGGTGCTATGGCAGGACAAGGGTTGGGTAGATTATCTTATTCCACAAATCTATTGGAATATCGGTACACGAGCAGCTGACTATGATGTATTATGCCATTGGTGGAATGATTATTGTTTCAACCGTCCGTTATTTATCGGTCAGGATGTAGAACGTACTGTCAAAGGTGTGGATCCGGAAGATAATTCTTCTCATCAGATGAGGATTAAATATCGTATTCAGCGAGAACTTAAGAATATACAAGGTAGTTGCCAGTGGTATGCAGCTGCAGTGGTTAATAACCCGGGTAATTACCGTACAATGCTCGAAAAAGAATATCACCGTTATCCGGCTTTACAACCGAAGATGCCGTTCATTGACAAGAAAGCACCGAAAAAACCGCGTAGTGTGAAGATTGCAGTGCGCGAAGGAAGACCGCATCTTGTATGGAATGCTCCTAAAGGAAAAGGTGAATTGGATAAAGCGGTACAATATGTAGTCTATAAATTTACTGCAGATGAACATGTTGATATTGACGATGCTTCTGCCATTGTGGGATTGACTCGTGACACTTATTTCCCTATTGAGGGAAATGCAAGTGGATGTACTTTTATAATAACCGCTCTTGATAGGCTTCATAACGAATCAAAAGGAGTGAAAATAAAGCTCTGACTTTCTCTGAAATACTCTTTTACTGCCGCTTTTGCTATTCTTAAATGTTAAAACTGCTTCTTGGCAATGTTAAAAACGTGAATGGCAAAAGCGGCTTGTTTTTTCCTGAAATCCTTTGTTAATCGGCTTTTGGGAAGCTTTTTGACATAAGATATGAATCCTTAAAAAATGTAAGTGGTTGATATACTGTGTGAAACTTGTTGCCTGTTTCCGCAAAAAAGAGTAACTTTGCACCGTCATTTAGAGAATGACACAGGTAATATAATGTTTTCTTAGTTTATAAAACTGATATTATCGCAGAGAGAAGAGAATGTCCGAGTTGCGTACTCGGCTATTATTAACTAAAATGTTTTTCATGAGGAAATTACTTGTATTTCTATTGTTATTTACAAATTTGGTTGTATTTGCAGCAAAGGTGGATCCGGAAAAGAAGTGGGGTACGTTGATAACCGCCATTGCACAGGTTGAGAGTGAAGGCAGAGCAGATGTAGTGTCAAAATGTGGACGTTATGTTGGGTATCTGCAAATATCAAAAATTTTAGTTCGTCAATGCAACCAAATTGTCGGTTACAATAAATACACTTATTCAGACCGTCTGAACAAAGAAAAGAGCAAACAGATGTTTATTGACTTTCAGGAGCATTTTAATCCGGAAGGTAATATGGAGAAAGCCATACGTCTTTGGAACTCGGGCGATTTGAATTGCATGAAGCGCAAAGCTGCTACGGACGGATATTACAGGAGAGTGATGGACAAGTATTCAAAATTAGCAGAGAAATAAGTTTTATTCTTTGATTCAATATTGAACAATCACTTTTCTTTTTTAGGCATTTACACATGCAAATTGCCGTTTTATTGAGAATGCAAAAGGCGGAAGATTATTTGTTGCGAAACATAATCTTCCGCTTGTTTTTATGTCTTTTACTTGTAATTCTGATAATGCTTATTCCTGTGGCTATCAACAAGATTGTGCAAAATATCCATTTGGGGCTTTTTGCATTGGAATAATATAGATTATACAGTTGCGGCATTCCGAAAAAACGGAATATCCAGATAACAGCCATAACCGTGACTTTCCCGATTATTTCCATGAAAAATAGATTGGTGAGGAATATCACAATTTCGTTCTTTTCTTTTTTCTTGCTTGTTATCATTTCGTTGTATCTTAATGGACAGTACAAAGATACTTTAATCTACCAACAAAAAGTACTATCTTTGCAAAAAATATATTTATGGTAAGACAGTTTGACCTTTCGGAAGCTCTTTCCAAACTTAGCATTAAAGAGCTGACTCCAATGCAGAAATCTGCGTCCGATGCTTTTGTAAAAGGGCAGGACATCGTATTACTTTCGCCTACTGGCACAGGAAAAACTTTGGCATACTTGTTGCCTTTGATGCAAAGTCTCGATGCCGGTTCAGAGAGAGTGCAGGCTATAGTCATGGTACCTTCCCGCGAATTGGCACAGCAGATTGATGGAGTCGTCAAGTCTATGAAGAGTCCGTTGCGCAGTGTTTGCTGCTATGGAGGTCGTCCGGCTATGGATGAACACCGTATGATTGCAGGCACGTTGCCGCATATTGTGATAGCTACTCCCGGACGTCTTGTTGACCATCTGGGTAAACGCAATATAGAAGTTGACGGAATACGCACCCTTGTCATTGATGAATTTGACAAATGTCTTGAATTTGGTTTTCACGGTGAAATGCGTGAGGCAATGGAAATGATGCCTCTTGTCAAACAGCGTTTCCTGCTCAGTGCCACAGATGCGGAACAGATTCCTTCATTTGTTAATATGGGCAGAGAAAATAAACCTATACGTTTGGATTTTCTCTCAGGTAACGAGAATGTGGCTCGGCGCATAAACCTGCATATTGTACAAAGCCCTGTAAAGGACAAGCTTGATACCCTCTATTGTCTGCTTCGTGCACAAGGTGCTCGTCAGAGTATTGTTTTTCTGAATTACAGGGAAGCGGTGGAAAGGGTTTATCACTTCTTGCACGGTGAAGGCATACACTGTGAGATGTTTCACGGAGGTCTGGAACAACAGGTGAGGGAGAAGGCATTATACAAGTTTGCCAATGGAACTTCAAATGTACTTGTTTCCACAGATTTGAGTGCTCGTGGACTTGATATTCCCGATATTGATAACATCATTCACTATCATCTTCCGCTCAATGAAGAGGCTTTTCTGCATCGCAACGGACGTACAGCGCGTTGGGGGGCAGAAGGAAACTCCTTTCTTATCTTGCACGAGGAAGAGTCGGTTCCGGAATATTTGAAAGAAATCCCCGATGAATATTTCATTCCGAAAAAGCTTCCCGACATTCCGCTTCCTTTGTGGGCAACCCTATATATAGGTAAGGGAAAGAAAGACAAGATAAGCAAGATGGATATTCTTGGATTCTTGTGTAAAATAGGCGGACTTGAATCGAATGAAGTCGGACGCATTGATGTACGCGACCATTATGCTTTTGCTGCAATTAGCAGACGACAGTTGTATGAGGTGCTTCGCAAAGTGAAAGGACAAAAGATAAAGGGAATAAAAACAATCTTTATAGAAGCCAAATAGTGGCAGGACGCACAGGAATGAAATGATGCGTATGTTCCGGACTGAGAATTATTTTCATGTTCGGAACATACGCATCACTTGGTTTTGAAAGAAACTTCTTACGGCCTTCTACTTTTCTGTAATTACCAGTACTGCACCTCCGCGAGGTTCAAGAATGTATTTTTCCGGTAGTCTCTTACTGTATTTCTTGATGGGATTCCATTCCCGCCCACATCCTGTATATAATTCTACAGAATACTTTTTGCCGAGGTTTAGTTTCTGCCAGTCGGGCGACACGGCAATCTCGTCGGTAGTACCATTAAGGAGAGCGACAAACCATTTGTTGCCGCTTTTTCGCGCTATGGCAACGTGGTGTCCCGGAAAACCGGAAAGCAGTTTAGTGTCATCCCATACAGCCGGCACTGACTCCAGAAACTTGCGGATATGTTTAGGTTGAGCCAGATAGCTTTCGGGAGTATCGGCAAGATGCTGAAGCCCGGACTCGAAAGCAACGGTAAGTGCAAGTTCATGGGCACTTGTCGTCAGATGAGGATGCTGCGAGTCGGAGAATGTACATGGAGTATAGTCCATAGGTCCGATTACATTTCTTGTAAACGGCAGTGTGGTGTTATGAGTGGCAGCTACAGGAGTGAGAACCGCATTGTTGTTATACCATTCCGCTCCATAGACAGCCTCTGCTGACATGAAGTTCGGATAAGTGCGTTGCCATCCGCGCGGGATAGTGGCACCATGAAAATTCACTAACAGATGATGACGTGCTGCACTTTCAAGAAGGTCTATGCAATAGTCCATCACTTCCGGACCGTCGCCGCTGAAGAAGTCTATCTTTACTCCTGCCACACCTTTGGATTCCAGCCATGAAAATTCCTTCTCTCTGTCTTCCGGCTTATTTAACCTGAACAACGGGCCTGCCGCTTGGTCTGTCCATGCTGTTGAAGAGTTATACCACACAAGCACCTTGATGTTTTTGGCATCGGCATACTTAATCGCATCGTCAATATTACCTCCGTTGCCCATTACGTCCCATTCCCAGTCTATCAATATATATGGCAGTTTCAATTCCGCTGCCATGTCTATATATTTTATCACGGTAGGGTAATCTTTTGAACCATGATTGTAGCCCCAATATATCCACGAAACCACACCGGGTTTTATCCAGTCTGTATCTTCGTATGATGTGGGGGCACTGACATCAGTAACCAATGTTGACTCTACGATGTTATCCAGCTCGCCAATCACCGCTACGCGCCACGGAGAAATCCATTCTCCGCCATTGCATGAAACTGTTCCTGCCGGAGCTACACGGTAATTTCCCTCTGGCATATTGTCGGTCCGCAAGGATGAAGCCGACTGTCCACGATTCACATTGGCTTCCGATATCAAAGACCATGCTCCATCATTGGTGTGGAAAAGCGCAGGGAATCCGTATTGCGGTTTTGCATCTTTTCCTGTGGTGGTCTGCTTGTAGAATCCCTCATAATCATTGCGAAATTCCTGTAGCCATCTTTCTGTTCCCTCACTGATTCTATATGTGGTCAATTCATCTGTTACAGAAAACTTTCCCTCGTGTTTGAGCTCGTATCTGAATGCCACACCGTCATCATAAATGCGCACAACCAATATTTTGTCGGCATTATCCGAACAGTCAAGACGGTATTCCGTGCCTTGATTGCTGCAATGCAGACGTTTGCCGGTTTTCATGTCATAGTCGTGAGTTACCGGTGTTTTTGATACAATTGACTTAATCTGCCACGGTTTCGCATCAGCATAGTCTGTGACAATTCCAATAGCAGGGAGTTCCATTACTTGTTTACCGTCAGCTTTGAATGTCATTACTGACGCTTTCTCACCGTTTCCCGACACTTCCACTGTAATTTTTGAGGCTGAATCGGTCAGTGTTAGATTTTCAGCCCATGCAGGACTGTGTATGGTCAGCAATGCAAGAACTGCTGATAAGAATGTTTTTTTCATTTTTTTTTAGGTGTGGTTTGAGTTTCTATTAATTAAAATGGTGTGAGTGCATTTTGTAGGTGTATTCAACAGATTCGCTTTCCAATTCCTCAAAAGAATGTCTATGTAGCTATAATGAATACCTTCTCAGTCATTCTCGATGAATCTTCTGGTCAGATTGCCGAACTCTTCAATTCTTCGGTCACGCAAGAACGGCCACCAGCGACGTACATTCTCGCTGCGTTTCATATCCACATCAATCACGGCGACTTCCTCTTCATGGCAGGAGGCACGATATAGGATTTCTCCCTGCGGACCGGCAACGAAACTGCTTCCCCAGAACTGTATGCCGTTGGTCTGTCCAGAAGGATCCGGTTCATATCCGGTTCTGTTGACTGCTATGACCGGAAGCCCGTTTGCCACGGCATGTCCGCGCTGTACCGTAGTCCACGCTTCGCGCTGTCGCTCCTGCTCTTCCTTTGTGTCTGTGCTCTCATAGCCTATAGCAGTGGGGTATATCAGAAGTTCTGCTCCTTGCAGAGCCATCAGTCTTGCACCTTCCGGATACCACTGGTCCCAGCACACTTGCACACCCAGACGTCCTACACTTGTCTGGATGGGCTTAAACCCGATGTCTCCGGGAGTGAAATAGAATTTCTCATAATATGCCGGGTCGTCAGGAATGTGCATCTTACGATATTTTCCCGCTATGGAACCGTCTTTTTCAAATACCACGGCGGTGTTGTGATACAGTCCTGCGGCACGTCTTTCAAATAGTGAGGTGACAAGCACTATGCTATGCTTCTTGGCAATTTCTCCGTAGAAAGCGGTGGAAGGTCCCGGTATCTGTTCTGCCAGATTGAAAAGCTCTGTATTTTCTGTCTGACAGAAATATAGCGAATTGTGAAGTTCTTGAAGCACAACGAGCTGTGCACCTTGTTCAGCTGCCTTCTGTATGTTGTTTGCCAATTTTGCTTTGTTAGCTTCGATGTCGGCAGAACAAGTTTGTTGTATGATTCCTACTTTCATTTTCTCCTTTGTATAGTGATTGTTATTGTTGTTCGATTTTACAAAAATACAGAGAATCTCCGGAATAAACGAATAAAATCAGTATGGCTTCCAAAATGGCTCCATAAAATTTTTTTAATATGCTTTTTTGTGGGGTCGTTTCTCTTGAGTTACTTTGAGTTGATTAAAGTAACCATGTTTTGCAAGTACTGATTCTCTGATATAGAAGAGAAGCCTGTCTTATTTTACAATACACATTGTAACTTTTGTCACTGTGGTCTAAAGCGAGATATTTGCCTGTACCGACGAAAACACACTATACTATATATACACAGATAATGCCTTGAAAACATATTGTATGTGCGGAAAAGAATTGAAAACCATGCACTGAATTTTCAAATCAGCACTGCTGATTATAAAAACAACACTGCTGATTGTATAATCAACACTGCTGATTATAAAAACAACAGTGCTGATTTAAGAATTTTGCACACCACTTTTAATTCCTCGTTGCACCGATATTTTCATTTTAGAGGGTATATCATCATTTAAATGTATAGCCTAAAATGTCACACTTCCGCTATTACTCCATTTATTGCTTTGGTCTGACCTAAGTAGGGGACTCCTATATAACAAACTTGTTATTTCACTTCTTGAAAAATAGTGAGGAAAAATTATCTGTAATACATATTTTTCCGTATTTTTGTTGCTGATTATTAGTTATTTCATTAAGAATGTAGCAATATGAAGAGAATTTTTAATTTGAAAATAGAGGCTTTTCTTTCCGCAGTGCTTGCTCTATTGGGTTTTTCATCTTGTGCTCGCAAGGTTGAGCTTGAGAAACCGAAAACACAGTTAAAGCCAGTAAAGGTTATACC
>X363_Desmarests_Spiny_Pocket_Mouse__coassemble_975_pt1 | contig 12690 bp, 10 predicted proteins | sample X363_Desmarests_Spiny_Pocket_Mouse__metabat2_low_PE_006 | metagenome-assembled genome bin X363_Desmarests_Spiny_Pocket_Mouse
GTTAAAATTTTGAAGTGACAAAAAGATAGTAAAACATGGTGTTTACTTTCTATTTGTTGTTATTTGTGCTCTTTTGAAAACTCGTCCCTTGCGATAAATTTGCGCTCTTTTGGCATTTGTAGAAATGCAATCGAGATTTCCTATGTTCCTTTGTGGGGTATGTTCATAAACTTCAGTAAACTCTTGCAAGTCCTTACACTCTCCACAACGAGCATAGCCTTGTTTTGTAGTTTATACTATTCTTATATTAATAGTATTTCTATTAGTTACGATAGTAGTACAACGTTCTCCAAACATGAATATAAATGAAATATTTTGTTTCAACGATCTCTTTTTTCCCAAACAAGAATAAAGACAAATTTAGAATTTTAAAAGTAGATGACCATAATAAATTGTAATTACAACATTTATCGTTTTCTTTTATGTTAGAAACAATAAATCTTTTTCCTTGGCATTTTTTTATTTCTAAATGCTTTATACGTACCTTAAATTTCATACCTTATAATTTATGCATATCCGGCGATATACGTTCACCGAATCCGATGACGTCATTCACTCGGTTGGTGATCTTCTTTATCGGTGGTAAATTTAGTGTTTTTTTGAGACTATCGATAGCAAGTAAGAATATTTTCGTTTTATTTACAAATCTGTCGAGGCATACCTCGGTAATCAGCGATATTTATAGTCATATTCCTTAATTGTTCGGTTCAAATTATATTTAGCTATATAATTTCGCAGTTCTTTATTCCATGTAACTTTTTAGTCGAAATTGAGGATGCGGATTCTTTCATTGTTTAAATTATAGTGTGGCTATATAGGCGAATTTTGGCAATATTTGGATAGCATGTTTCCCAAATAAATGCTCGGAAAAACAGGGATTTTGTTTGTGGAATAAAACCGATGGTTCTGCCATTGAAAAAAACTTGGATTTATTATGGTGAAAAAAACTGACTTTATGGAAGTTGTGTCGTTTTAATTGACTAACTTTGCAACTTCAAAATGAAGATTTGGCTTTTAGGATGAAGCAATGAAGTATTAATGATACACAAGAGAAAAACTATGGCGGAAACTAAGAAAATCAAGACTGCGTTAGTGTCAGTCTATCACAAGGATGGGTTGAATGAGTTGTTGGCAGAGCTTCATAAGAATGGTGTGGAGTTTCTTTCAACTGGTGGTACACAGAGCTTTATAGAGAGCCTCGGTTATGAATGTCGCAAAGTCGAGGAGCTTACTACATATCCTTCTATTTTGGGCGGACGTGTGAAGACACTCCACCCGAAGGTGTTCGGAGGTATTCTCGGACGTCGCGAACTTGAAGGCGACCGTGCCGAGATGGCTAAATATGAGATTCCTGAGATTGACCTTGTTGTGGTTGACCTCTATCCTTTCGAGGAGACTGTAGCCAATACGAATGATGAGGCTGCTATTATAGAGAAAATTGACATAGGCGGAATCTCGCTCATACGTGCCGGTGCGAAGAACTTCAACGATGTAGTCATTGTGCCAAGCAAGGCAGAATATGCTCCGCTGCTTGAGATTGTCAAGAAGCAGGGTGCTGAGACTACGAAAGAACAGCGCAAATGGTTTGCAATGAAAGCCTTCGGTGTAAGTTCTCATTACGACACTGCAATCCATGCGTATTTTCAGAAATAAGGACAGATAGTGTTGAATACGGGCGGTCGGGTCTCTGAATAAGGATTTCTCTGTTGTCGGAGTGTGGAAAGAATGGGCATGGGCATTGCATTTGCAGGTTGCTGTCTCGGTTTTGTTTTCCCCCGCTTTTCAGGTCTGATGCGCCGTGTTCCAAAAAGTAAAGAAGATAATTATGGGATTTTTTTCATTGACCCAAGATGTTGCAATGGACTTAGGTACAGCCAATACAATCATCACTTGTAATGGGAAGATTGTGGTTGACGAACCTTCGGTCGTTGCGCTTGACAAGAAGACCAATAAGATGATGGCTGTTGGTCGGAAAGCCAAGATGATGTATGAAAAGACGCACGACAACATCAGGACATGTCGTCCTCTGCGCGATGGTGTGATAGCCGATTTCGACGCTTGTGAGCAGATGATGCGCGGATTGATAAAGATGGTCAACTCGGGACACCATTTGTTCACACCTTCGCTCCGTATGGTCATCGGTGTGCCTTCCGGTTCTACCGAGGTCGAATTGCGTGCTGTCCGTGACAGTGCTGAGCATTCGGGAGGAAGAGATGTGTATCTTCTTTTTGAGCCGATGGCTGCTGCAATAGGTATCGGGCTTGACGTGGAGGCTCCGGAGGGCTGTATGGTGGTTGACATAGGCGGTGGTTCGACTGAGATTGCTGTAATCTCACTCGGCGGAATCGTCACGAACAACTCCATCCGTGTGGCAGGTGACGACTTGACGGCTGACATTCGTGAGTACATGAGTCGTCAGCACAATGTGCTTGTCAGTGAACGTATGGCTGAACGTATCAAGATAAATGTGGGTTCTGCCCTGACTGATTTGGCGGAGAATGCTCCTGAAGATTATGTCGTACACGGTCCTAACCGTATCACTTCGCTTCCGATGGAGATTCCTGTCTGCTATCAGGAGATTGCTCATTGCATCGACAAGTCTATCGCGCGCATAGAGACTGCGGTGCTTAATGCTCTTCAGAACACTCCGCCTGAGTTGTATGCCGATATTGTGAAGAATGGTATATGGCTGACAGGTGGCGGTGCGTTGTTGCGCGGATTGGATCAGCGTCTTACCAACAAGATAAAGATTCCTTTCCATATCGCCGAAGACCCGCTCCACAGTGTGGCAAAGGGAACAGGGGTGGCATTGAAGAATGTACATAATTTCACCTTCCTGATGAGATAGTTTATACGCATGGACAACCATGTAGATGATGTACTATGGAAAATGGTTCGGATATGAGGCTCTCATGTTCTGCCTTTCTCCATAGTACATCTATAGTATAGACTCCATTGCGTATCCTTGGTTGTAATATACATTGTTTGCATTAGAGGCATATAGCCCACGTTCCATTCTTTGTTTTTTATGCGTAGTCTTATAGATTTTCTCCGTAAGTATTTATATTGGTTGGTATTTCTTGTCTTGGAGACAATCAGTCTTGTGACATTGTTTCATGCCGGAGGGTATCAGGAAAGTGCATATCTCACCACAGCCAATACTGTGGTGGGCAGCGTCTATTCGTTTACGAGCAGTGTTGCCTCTTATCTTGACTTGCAGACAGTGAACCGTCAGCTTGAAGCAGACAACGAAGAGCTGCGCAAGAGAGTGGGGGCTTTGGAGAGCAAACTTTTGGATATGGGCACGGACAGTGCGGATATAAGCCGTATTGTACCGCCCGAATACGAGTTTGTCAGTGCGCATGTGGTCAATGCCACTCTTCATCGCAACAACAATCTGATTACCATAGACAAGGGCGAAGCCGATGGCATACGTCCCGAGATGGGAGTGGTTTGTTCGCGTGGTGTGGTCGGTGTGGTCTATCTGACCTCCGCTCATTATTCTGTGGTCATACCACTTTTGAATCTTAGTTCCAAAGTCAGCTGTCGTCTTCGCGGCTCAGAACATTTCGGTACTATGCAATGGAGGCGCGGCGCTGTTGACATTTCATACGTGGCGGGTGTTCCGCGCCATGCGAAAGTAAAGCGCGGGGAGATGGTGGAGACCAATGGTTTCTCGGACATATTCCCTCCGGGCATACCTATCGGTCGTGTAGCTGATTTCGGTGATTCGGCAGACGGCATGTCATATATGCTGCGGGTGCATTTGTTTACCGACTTCAAGACATTGCGTAATGTCAGTGTCATCACAAACTATTCGAAGCCGGAGCGCAGGGAACTTGAGTATAAGGCCGATTCGTTGATGATGAATTGATTTTCTCTTGAACAATAAGAATCTATTTTTTTTCTTTCATCCGGTGAATGACTAATGCATAAAGAATACGGTAATGAGTAATTCCTTTATATTTCGTTTGTTCAGACTGATTATTCTGTTGGTTGTGCAGGTGCTTATACTCAATCATCTGCATCTTTTGGGCTATGCCACTCCGCTTATAATCGGTTATATGCTGACTTGTTTCCGGTCTGGCACTTCACGCATCAGTCTCCTTCTTTGGGGATTCGTGACAGGTGTTCTGTTCGACATGTTTACAAATACTTCCGGTATTGGAGCCGCTTCCTGTACGTTGCTGGCGATGATTCAGCCTTCCCTTTTGCAGCTTTTCATACCTCGTGACGCTCCTGACGAATTTGAACCGACGTTGGCGAATATGGGGCCGGGTCGCTTTTTCTCATATATATTGATAGCTATGTTTGTGCTTCATTCAGCGTTCTATTTTCTCGACGCTTTTTCTCTTTCCGACTGGTTGCTTACTCTTGTTGCGGTATTTGGAGGCAGTGTGTTGTCGGCTGTTATCATTCTTTTTGTGGAGCTACTGACAAGAAGAAGAATCAGATGATGTGTCTTTCTGATGTAGGAATGTGCGTATAGTTGTGTTCATTTTGATGTAGTTCAAGACAAATAAAGATGAAAGATCATATTCTTGAAAGCCGGAAGTTCGTCATTGGTGGCATTGCTTTGATAATCGTTGTCACTTATATCATACGTCTTGCTTTTCTTCAGCTTATGAGCGAAGACTATAAGACGTATGCCGACAGCAATGCTTTCCTGAACAAGGTGCTTTATCCTTCTCGCGGCGGAATTTATGACCGCAACGGAACTCTTCTTGTGTATAATCAGCCTGCATACGACATCATGGTGGTTATGCGAGAGGTGTCCGGACTTGATACCCTTGACTTATGCCGAACTCTTGGTATGACAAAGGAAGAATTTGACAATCGTATGTCTGTCATCAAGGACCGGAACAAGAACCCGGGGTATTCTACATATACTCAACAATTGTTTCTCGGACAGATTCCTGCTGAAGAATTTTCTGTCTTTCAGGAGAAACTGTTCCGATTTCGTGGTTTCTATGTGCGTGAAAGAGCCATCCGCCGTTACAGATATTCCCATGCGGCACATGTACTTGGTGATGTAGCCGAGGTGTCTCCGGCAGATATAGAGTCGGATGAATACTATCAATCGGGCGATTATATCGGTAAGCAAGGTGTTGAACGCTCATACGAAAAATATCTTCGTGGAGAGAAAGGTGTAGAGGTGCTTCTTCGTGATGCCAGAGGGCGAATACAGGGACATTATAAAAATGGAGAGAAAGACCGGAGACCGGTTCCGGGAAAGGATGTTACATTGAGTATAGATCTTGAACTTCAGAAGCTTGGTGAAAGACTGATGGAGGGCAAGAAAGGCAGTATTGTGGCTATAGAACCGAAGACAGGAGAAGTGCTTTGTATGGTTTCTGCTCCAACATACGACCCGCGTCTGATGGAAGGCAAGCAGCGAGGGAAGATGATGGCGAGGATGGGGCGCGATCCGCTTAAACCCATGATTAACCGTGCGGTGCTCGGTACTTATCCTCCCGGTTCTACTTTTAAGACTTCTCAGGCTCTGACTTTCTTGCAGGAAGGCATCATCACCGCTTCTACGGCTTATCCTTGTTCTCACGGATTCAGGTTCGGACGTCTGAAGGTGGGATGCCACGGACATGCAGCACCGCTTCCTTTACAGCCTGCCATAGCCACATCGTGCAATGGCTATTTCTGTTGGGGACTGTATTATATGTTCGGAAACCGCAAAAAGTATCCTTCTGTACAAGATGCCATGACTCGTTGGAAAGACTATATGGTGTCTATGGGCTTTGGATATAAGCTTGGCATAGACTTGCCGAGTGAGGCGCGGGGAATGATTCCCAATGCGCAGTATTATGACAAGGCTTATCGGGGAAGCTGGTCTGGACTGACGGTGGTCAGCATTTCCATCGGACAGGGCGAAGTATTGCTTACTCCTTTGCAGATTGCCAATCTCGGAGCCACAATTGCCAATCGAGGTTATTACATTACCCCTCATGTCGTGAAACATGTCGAGGGAGCACAGCTTGCAGACAGTCTTTTGGAGAAGCATAAGACGATGGTTGATTCAAAGTATTATGAATATATTGTCGGAGGAATGCGGAAAGCTGTGACCGGAGGTACGTGCCGGGCTGCCGACAACTCCATGTATGAGGTTTGTGGAAAGACCGGTACGGCGCAGAATCCTCACGGAAAAGACCACTCTGCCTTCATGGGATTTGCTCCGATGAACGACCCTAAGATTGCCATTGCCGTGTATGTGGAGAATGGAGGATGGGGAGCCAACTATGGAGTTCCGCTCGGTGCTTTGATGATGGAGCAGTATATCAATGGAGGTCTTTCACCTGAGAGCGAGAGAAAGGCTGAGGAGTTTCAGCACAAGCATGTCTCTTACGGATTATCGAGTGAGGTGCGTCCTGTACTTGTCAACAAGAATCGCGAAGAGAAGAAAACGGCTACAGACGACAGTTCCGATTCGGAATGAGCGGTTTGGAAGTGTGATTATAATTTATAGAAACAAATAATCTGGTTAAAATGCAAAGCGAAGGACGTAAAGGTGTGGTGAGGTCTCTTGACTGGTGGACTGTCGGTCTATATCTTATTCTGGTCACATGGGGATGGTTCTCTGTGTGCGGAGCAAGTTATGATTTCAGCAATCCTGATGTGTTCAGCCTTGACTGTAATTCCGGGAAACAACTTCTTTGGGTGGGAACTTCCGTGTGCCTTGCCTGTGTGTTACTGCTGATTGAAAAGCGTTTTTTCGATTCTGCTTCCTATTATATATATATAGTGATGATAGGAGTGCTTCTTGTGACTATCGTCATTGCGCCGGAGACGAAAGGCTCCCGTTCATGGCTTCCTATCGGTTCGTTCATGAAGATACAGCCGGCGGAGTTTGCCAAGTTTGCCGTGGCTCTTGCCATTGGTAAGTATATGGACCGTTATGGTTTTAATATCCATAACTTAAAAGATTTTGCGCGTGTGGTAGGACTTGTTCTTCTGCCGATGGTGCTCATCGTGTGCCAAAAGGAAACTGGAACCGCACTTGTGTATTTGGCATTCTTTCTTGTGCTGTACAGAGAAGGAATGACTGGCGCGTTTCTCTTCTCTGCGTTTGCCGCTGTGGTCTATTTTGTGGTGGGATTGCGTTTCTGTGACGATTTTATCAGTGATATGCCTGTGTCTATCGGAGAATTTACAGTCCTCCTGTTGGCGATGCTCTTCACCATTGGTATGACTTTTGTCTTCTGTCGCAATGCTCTTGCTGTCAAGATAATGTTTTTTGGAGGTGTGGGGGTTACATTGGTGGCTTATCTTTTTTCTGCATACGTGATACCTTTCAATGTCTGTTATGTGATGTTGGCTGTCAATGTTGCCATTATACTCTACCTTATAGGGCTTGCCGTATATACTCGTCTTTACACGTATCTTCTGATAACTCTGTTTGCCATTGCTTCTACAAGCTTCTTCTATATGTGTCACAGCATGTTCGATGCGCTCGATGACCATCAGCGTGTCCGTATAGAAGTGTTGTTAGGAATGAAAGAAGACATACGTGGTGCGGGCTATAATGTGAATCAGGCGAAGATAGCCATTGGTTCTGGAGGTTTTGAAGGGAAAGGTTTCTTGAACGGTACACAAACCAAGTTGAAATATGTCCCTGAGCAAGATACGGATTTTATCTTCTGTACGGTGGGTGAGGAAGAAGGATTTATCGGCTCGTCGGCTGTGCTTTTGGTTTATCTCCTGTTTATCTGGCGGTTGATATTTGTTGCAGAACGTCAGCCGGACACTTTGGGACGCGTCTATGGCTATTCTGTGGCAAGTATATTCTTGTTCCACCTCTTCGTCAATGTAGGCATGGTGCTTGGGCTGACTCCCGTTATTGGTATTCCGCTTCCGTTCTTCAGTTATGGAGGCTCTTCGTTGTGGGGATTTACCATTCTGCTGTTCGTCTTTTTAAGAATGGATGCCGAAAGAAATCTGAAGAAGAGATAGCAGGCAGAAAAAATTTAGAAGTTGCTTAAAAGAAACATTAAGCAACTTCTCATTTCGATAGTCTTATTCCGCAGTCAGTGACACCTCTGACAGGATTGTCACGCATGATGTGTTTGATGCGTATTTTGTAGTTCTCGCCCTTTTGGAGCGGCAGCGGTTTCGCTTCAGTATGATATTCTGTAAAAGGGAAACCTATACCGGTACTTTTTCCCTTGTCGTTATATAAAAGGATTGACAGAGTGTCTGTCCATATAGTCTGTTCGTCACATTCGGCTGTGGCGACAAGGGTAAGAGTTTTATATTTATATTCGGATGTAGCGCGAATCCATACATCTACATTTGCCTGATAAGTTTCGGTACATTCCGTAAGCTCGAATACGGCAGGGCTGTCTGCATACCATTTCTCTCTGTTGGTCTTGACATGCCGGTGAAAAAAAGGACTGTCTTGACACATTGTGAGTAACAATATGCCCGACAGCCCCATTGTTTTGTACATGAATGACTTCAGTTGCATTGTCGATATTATACTTTGACAAAGAAGTTTGTACCGTCCCGGAAGCGCATTACAGTGGCTTCCCGTCAGTTGTTATTCCTGTTTTCGTTATTCTTGTTTCCGCCGTTGTTCCGCTGCGAATTGTTTCTCCTTGGGCGGCGGTTGTCATTGTTGCGCCTGTTGTTCTGCACGTTCTGCTGGTTCGGTTGCGCTTGCTGATTAGGCTGGGCTTGCCGTTCCTGCTTGTTGTGCTGACGGTTAGGCTGATTCTGCTGACTCCTTTCCTTACCGCCGTCTTTGTTCTCGGCATTCTCCTTGCGCCTTTTTTTCTTCTTGTTGCGGTCGAATCGTGTGATATTTTCCTGTTCAAGCAGGTCAAGCGATTTGGTTTCCACACTCTTCTCTTCCTCAAGCAAGGCAATCGGCTTTTTGCCGTTGCGGTTCATTGTGATAATCTCAAATGCCCTTCGTGCGCTGATTGTCGTCTCGTTGGCAAGTATATGCTTGTCTGTAGAGTAGGTGATGGTGTGAGCCAGAATGTCCGCTTTGAAGAAGAAGAACTCGTTGTCTTCCGTTTGCAGCGTGATTTCTCGTGATGGCAGACGTTTCAGCGATTCCACGTATTGGTCAACCTCGTAGTTAAGGCAGCATTTTAGTTTGGCGCATTGTCCGGCAAGCTTCTGCGGATTAAGCGACAAATCTTGGAATCGTGCAGCACTTGTCGATACACTGATGAAATTCGTCATCCATGTGGCGCAGCACAGTTCTCTTCCGCATGGACCTATACCTCCTATGCGTCCCGCTTCCTGCCTTGCTCCAATCTGCTTCATTTCGATACGCACCCGGAAACGCTCTGCAAGCACCTTGATAAGCTGGCGGAAATCCACTCTCTCGTCTGCAATATAATAGAATATAGCCTTGTTGCCGTCGCCCTGATACTCCACGTCTCCGATTTTCATCTTCAGTCCGAGGTCTTTGGCAATCTGGCGCGAAGCAATCATGGTGTCATGTTCACGGGCTTTAGCTTCCTCGAATTTTTCCATATCTACCGGCTTTGCTTTTCGGTAGATGCGTTTCAGCTCCACATCGGGCTTGAGGTTTGCCTTTTTTATTTGCAGCGGTACAAGCCTTCCTGTCATGGTCACAGTTCCGATGTCATGTCCCGGACTTGATTCCACGGCAACAATGTCGCCTTTTTCGAGCGTCAGGTTGTTGGAATTGATGAAATAACCTTTGCGAGGAGGTTTGAACTGGACTTCTACGATGTTACATGCCTGCGCATTATCCGGCAGGTCGGCAAGCCAGTCGTAGGAGTTCAGCTTATTTGTATGGCGGCTGCATCCTTCCGTACAGAGTCCGCAGCCTCCGCTTCCACATTTGTATTCGTTCATGTTGTTCTGTTCCTTTCGGGTATATAATATATGATTAAATGTCGGTCGGCAGTCCTGTTTCGGAGTCCGCCTTCCTTGTTTCTTTATCTGTTCTTTATCAGCACAATCATCTTCAGGGAAAAGTCGAAGAAGACAATCTTCGCATTGGTGTTCTGTTCGATGTCGCGCTGTGCAAGCGACAGCTCTTCCATGATGCCTGTCACGTTGTTCTCGTTGATGAAAGGGGCGAATTTCACAGCGAAATCGGCTTCTCTCTCGTTCATGTAATTGAGTTGCGACTGTCGGCGGAAGTTATAGATGAAGTTCTCGCGTATCATCCGCTGGCAATATATCAGGAAACTCTTCTGACGTTCTCGTCCCAGTCCGGCTACTTTCTCGCTCCATTGCTTCATTTCTTTCACTTTGCGCATGTATGACAAGCGCATGAGGCTTACGAACAGGTCGAAATACAGTTGCGATTCCGAGTCGTCGGTGACATTTCTCAGTGCGGCAGCCATATTTCCTCCGGCAGAGCGGGCTATCCGTGCGGCTTCGGCCGGCAGAATGTTCATCTTCTCAGTGAGTGTCTGCTCTATTTCCGCAGCAGAGAGTCGTGGCACTTCTATCATTTGTGTACGGCTCCGTATGGTCTGCAACACAAGATCCGGATGCTCACTCACCAAAATAAAGACCGTTTGTGCCGGGGGCTCTTCCAGAAGCTTAAGCAGTTTGTTTGCACAGGCCTCGTGCATTTTCTCCGGCAACCATATAATCATTACCTTATATCCGCCTTGGCTCGACTTCAGGCTCAGTTTTTTGGCGATGGCATCGCTCTCGTCCGCATAGATGACAAGCTGCTGATTCTCGGCTCCGCTGGCATTCATCCATTCTGCCATACCAAAGTAGGGCGACTGCCCCACCATGCCCCTCCACTCGCGCAGAAAGTCATCGCAGTAGGTAGGCTTGCCGGAAGAGAACTTCTTGTATATCGGAAAAGCAAAGTGTAAATCCGGGTGTTGCAGCTTGTTCATCATCAGGCATGAGCGGCATTGTCCGCAGGCATTCCCCGCTTCTTTTTCGCCTTGGCACAGCAGATACTGTGCATACGCAATGGCAATAGGCATTGCCCCGCAGCCTTCCGGTCCGCAGAGCATGAGTGCATGGGGCACCTTGCCTTCTTTCGTCTCATTGATGAGACGCTGCTTCACACTTTCCTGTCCTATGACGTCATTGAAAAACACAATGCAAAATATTTTGTTTGGTTGCCGAAGGAAGAATGGCGGCTGTTTTTATGTCATAAAATCCCTGTGCCGAATCCTTCGTGCGTAAAAAGATATGCTTTTTAGTCCCGGAACGTTTAGTAGATTCTTTCCGCCACTTGTCTGATGCTGTCAACAGCCGATACCGTATAGAAGTGGATGGAAGGCACACCGTTGGCAATAAGCTCTTTGCATTGGGCTACACACCATTCTATGCCGAGCTGCTTCACTTCCTCGTCCGTCTGACATTTCATGGCTTCCATAGCCAGTTCGTGCGGGATGTCGAGATGGAATGTTTTCGGCACTACCGTAATCTGGCTTTTTTTCGCCAGCGGCTTGATGCCCGGAATAATCGGTATGGTCACACCGGCCTTGTATGCCCTTTTCACAAAAGAGAAGTATTTCTCATTGTCGTAGAACAACTGTGTCACTGCATATTCCGCTCCCATGTCCTGCTTTCTTTTCAGCACGGCAATGTCTGCTTCCATGTTCGGTGCCTCGTCATGTTTCTCCGGATAACTTGCCACTCCGTATGAGAACTTGTTTCCCGGAACTTTTATCGGAGAACCGTCTATGAACTTTCCGCTATTATATAGATTGATTTGTTCAATCAAGTCTGTGGCATGTTTGTATCCGCCCTCCACAGGTTTGAAGTGAGCCTCCTCTTTCGCTTTGTCGCCTCTCAGCACGAGCAGATCCGTAATGCCGAGAAACTGCAAATCGAGCAACATGTATTCGATGTCCTCGCGAGTGTTGCCGCTGCATACGATGTGCGGTACAGTCTTGATTCCATATTTCTCCATGATAGCAGAAGCGACTGCCACCGTACCGGGACGCCGGCGCATACTGTGGCGCACGAATGTTCCGTTTGCTTGTTCGGTATATACAAACTCACTGCGGTGAGTGGTTATGTTGATATATTGCGGATCGAACTCTTTGAGAGTGTCGATAGTCTTGAACAGACCGCTTGTGCCGGTTCCTTTCAGTGGTGGCAGAACCTCAAAAGAGAATGCCGTTTTCTCTGCCTCGTTGATAAGTTCTGATACAGTCATTGTTTTTGTAGTATAATATGTGCAAAGATAGGCAATATCACTGTAAAAACCGAATAAAACGGAAAAATAGAGCTTTTTATGGTGTGTTTGAAATATATAGGAGTGTTTTGATTTCATTGAGAGATTGTTTAAGATAATTGGTTGCAGTTGTGTGGTAGCAACGGGAAAGTCAGTTGAGAACCCCATAAAATTACCTCTAAGAACTCCTCATAACAAAATTTTTTATATATAAATTTTAACAAAATAAAATTCTGACAAAATGATAGTGAATTTAATTTGTTTCATTTCTTGTTTGCTGCTTTTGTGCTAAAATGCTATCTTTTTGATTTTGCCAAATGTTAAAATTTCAACTCCTCTGGCACGCGTCAAAATGAAGCGCACCGAACTTTTGCTGAAGAACGGGGATTTTACGCGCATTTTCAAATGCTTTCGGGAAATGTGAAAAAGTGTTTTGTTTTTAGACGGCTCTTTTACATTTATTTATCCTTGGCGAAGAGTCTTTTGAAAAAAACTACTAAGTTTTCAAATTTCCAGCGCACTGTCGTCACATTTCC
>X363_Desmarests_Spiny_Pocket_Mouse__coassemble_984_pt1 | contig 12571 bp, 8 predicted proteins | sample X363_Desmarests_Spiny_Pocket_Mouse__metabat2_low_PE_006 | metagenome-assembled genome bin X363_Desmarests_Spiny_Pocket_Mouse
AAATAAAATTGCAGTGCGCTGCGAAGAAAAAAACAGTGCGCTGGAAATTTGAAAACTTAGTACTTTTTTTTCAGAAACTCTTCGCCGGGGATAAATAAATGTAAAAGAACCGCTCCAAAATGAAACACTATTTCACAATTCTCGGAGGCTTTTGAAAATACGCATAGAATCCCCATTCTTCGATAAAAGTTCAGTTCGCTTCATTTTGGAGCGTTCCAGAGGGCTTGAAATTTTAACATTTGGAAAAATCAAAAAGATAGTATTTTAACACAAAATCTGGCATTTTGAGACCTAAACAGTTAAAATCAATCTCATTTTGTCAGAAAATAAAATTGTTAAAATTTATATATAAAAAAATTTGTTATGAGGACTTTTCAAAGCGATTGAGTGAATGCATTCACAGACTCCTTCGTTGCAACTGCACTTAAAAACAATCGAATACATCCCACCCATACACATTAAAAACTCTCGCACGGACAAGCATACTTTGCGAATATGTTGAATGAATTTCAATCCGTCTCTAAAATCTTGCACAGTATCTTACTTTTTTATTTTTTATGATGTATCTTTGTCCACGGAAACATATCATAAGATGAAAGAATTTGTCATATCAGAAGTAAAAGTAGAAACAGCTGTGATTGTCGGTCTGATAACTCCTCAACAGAGCGAGAGGAAGACCAATGAATATCTTGATGAACTGGAGTTCCTCGCGGAGACTGCCGGAGCGAAGGTGGTGAAGAGATACACACAGCGGGTTGCGGGGCCGAGCAGTGTGACATATATCGGAAGCGGAAAGCTGGAAGAGATAAGTCAGTACATAAAGGCGCAGGAGGATGCAGCGGATGAGGCGCGTGACCGGTATTATGAGCTTGGTATAACAGATCCGAAAGAGATGGATATTCCCGAGACTGTGGGAATGGTCATTTTCGATGACGAGTTGTCTGCCAAACAGATTAGGAATATAGAGAAGGTTTTGCAGGTGAAGATTCTTGACCGCACATCGCTCATTCTGGATATTTTTGCCATGCGGGCGCAGACTGCCGCAGCCAAGACACAGGTGGAGCTGGCACAGTATAAATACATGCTTCCGCGTCTGACAAGGCTTTGGACGCACTTGGAGCGTCAGCGCGGAGGAAGTGTTGGTCTGAGAGGTCCGGGTGAGACTCAGCTCGAAATGGACCAGCGAATCATTCGCGGACGTATGGCACTGCTCAAAGAGCGTCTGAAGGAGATAGACACGCAGAAGACCACCCAGCGCAAGAACAGAGGACGTCTGATTCGTGTGGCTCTGGTGGGATATACTAATGTAGGGAAATCAACGCTGATGAACCTGCTTGCAAAGAGCGAAGTGTTTGCGGAGAACAAGCTTTTCGCCACTCTCGACACGACGGTGCGAAAGGTGATTATAGAGAATCTGCCGTTCCTGTTGAGCGACACGGTTGGATTTATCCGCAAACTGCCGACAGACCTTGTCGATTCTTTCAAATCGACGCTTGACGAAGTGCGCGAGGCGGATCTGCTGTTGCATGTGGTCGATATTTCTCACCCCGATTTTGAGGAGCAGATACAGGTTGTAGAGAAGACATTGGCAGACCTCGGTGCGGGCGACAAGCCGGGTATGGTGATTTTCAATAAGATTGATGCCTACACATGGGTGGAGAAGGAGGCTGACGATTTGACTCCGCGCACGAAGGAGAATATCACTCTCGATGAGCTTATGCGCACATGGATGGCAAAGCTGGGCGATGACTGCTTCTTTATCTCGGCCGCCAAGCTCACGAACATTCCGGAGCTGAAGGAGCGTTTGTATAAGAAGGTGAAGGAGCTTCATGTGCAGAAATATCCTTACAACGACTTCCTGTTTCAGAACTATGATGCTGATGGGAATGCGTATTGAATCTTTTGAAGACAGATGAAAGATTGATGGGACAATGCAGAAGAATGAACATGCTTTTTGTTCTTCGCGGTTGTCCCATTATTTGTAGCTGTTCGGTTTATTATAATTTTATTCCATTGTCGTATGCGCAATTTGACGGATATTGAGATTTCTGTTCTTGAGGAACAGGGTTGTACGGCTGAAGACTGGGCTGAGGTATTAGTGTCGGAAGACGATTTCCGGGCTGAGTCTGTGAGAAATGTGGATTTCTATGGACACGTGGAGATAGGTTCTCTCTATGGGATTGTGAAGATTGAAGACGGGTTCTCGAAACGCTGCGGCATCAAGAATGCCGTGTTGCGGAATGTCAGAGTCGGCGACCGATGCCTGATAGAGAATGTCCGGGGATATATCTCCGGATATGAGGTGGGCGAAGGCTGCTATATCGCCGATGTCGGCACCCTATCCACACAGGGGATGCCGGATTTCGGGAACGGCAATGTGATTTCTGTGCTCAACGAGGGCGGAGATGGCAATGTGGTGGTCTATGATAAGCTGACCGCGCAGCTTGCCGCGCTCATGATTGGTCATGAGTGTGTCAGGAAGATGGCTCTTGACGAGGTGGCGGCACATTCTCCTGTAGAGTATGGCATCATAGGACGTAACACACGGATAGCGCACACTCGGGAGATAAATAATGTCATGATAGGGCAGGCATGTGAGATTGTGGGTGCCGGCAGACTGAATAGTGTCACGATATTGAGCACGGAAGACTCACCGACCTATATCGGACCGGATGTCATTGTAGAGAATACGGTGGTGGCTTGCGGCGCGACTATTACAGACGGCGCAAAGGTTGACAACTGTTTCGTAGGCGAATCTGTCCACATCGGGAAGGGATTCTCTGCCGAGAGTTCGCTCTTCTTTGCCAACTCCTACATGGACAACGGCGAGGCATGTGCGGCATTCTGCGGACCTTTTTCCACTTCGCACCACAAATCGACCTTGCTGATTGGCGGACAATTCTCTTTCTATAATGCCGGTTCTGCCACCAATCAGAGTAACCATGCCTATAAGATGGGACCGATACACTGGGGCATACTTGAGCGTGGAGCGAAGACCGCATCGGGATGCCACATCTTGTGGCCTGCCCATATCGGCACATTCTCTATGGTCATGGGAAAGGTCACGCAACATCCGAACATTCCGAATCTTCCTTTCTCGTACATCATTGCGCAGGGAGAGAAGACATATATTGTGCCCGGAGTCAATCTCAAAACCGTGGGTACATGGCGGGACGTGAGAAAATGGGGCAGACGGGACATGCGTCCGCTGTCCGCACGTCGTGACATTATCACCTATTCGTTTCCCGACCCTCATACTGTGCAGGCTATCGCAGAGGGCATTCAGTTGCTTCGGAGCCTGATGGTGCAGCAGGGGGAGGATGTAGAGGAATATGAGTATGAGAACTGCTATATCAAGCATACGGCATTGATACGCGGACTGAACTTCTATGACATCGCATTGCGGCTGTTCCTGCATACCGTTCTGACTGAATATGCCGGTGCTTCGGGCAATCGTGTCGGTGACAATGGCGAGTATCTGAATTATGCCGTATGTTCGCCTGCGGGATGGATTGACCTTGGAGGCATGGTGGCACCGGAAGAAGAGATTGCCGCTCTTGTACGCGATATAGCTGAAGGGAACATTGTCACATCCGATGAAGCAGTAGCCGTGTTACAGGGCATCAACACCGAATACGGACAGAATGCGCTTGCATACGCGCTTACACTTATGAACGGAGATGAAGAGGGCGGTGTCGCCGACCCGAATCATTGGCGACAGAGTGCGGAGGAAGCATACGCGTGGTGGCTCAAGATGGTGCGCGACGATGCGGAAAAGGAATATGCACTTGGGGATGTGGAGGAACAGCAGTTGAGAGACTTCATGGATGAAGTGAAATAGCAATGAACATAAAACAAAATATTAAAGAAAATGAGACACTTAAAACTATTGTTGGTGTCTGCCGCAATGCTGCTGACAGCAACGGCAGCAACTGCACAGAAGCAGTACAAGTATGAAACGGTGGAGGGCGATCCGCTGAAGGCGCGTATCTATACGCTTGACAACGGACTGAAAATCTATCTTACCGTCAACAAAGATCAGCCGCGCATACAGACCTATATCGCTGTGCGTGTCGGCGGAAAGAACGACCCGGCCGAAACCACCGGGCTTGCACATTATTTTGAGCACCTTATGTTTAAGGGGACAAGCTCTTTCGGCACATGGAACTATGAGGCGGAGAAGCCTTTGCTGGACAGTATCGAGGTGTGTTTTGAGAGATACAGACACATGACCGACTCTCTGGAGAGGGTGGCCATGTATCATCACATCGACAGTTTGTCCTACGAGGCTTCCAAATATTCCATTGCCAATGAATATGACAAGCTTATGGCGCACATCGGAGCCAACGGTACCAATGCATACACGAGTGAAGATGTCACTTGCTATACGGAAGATATTCCTTCCAATGAACTGGACAACTGGGCGAAGATTCAAGCCGACCGTTTCAAGGATAACGTCATACGAGGATTCCATACCGAACTGGAGGCTGTTTATGAGGAGAAGAACATATCGCTCACCCGCGATCAGGACAAGTTCATTCATGGCATCATGTCCATGCTGTTCCCTCATCATCCTTACGGCACACAGACGGTGCTCGGTACGCAGGAGCAACTGAAGAACCCTTCTATCACGAATATTAAGAACTACTACAAGCAGTGGTATGTGCCCAACAACACCGCTGTCTGCATGAGTGGCGATTTCGATATGGACGAGGCTGTGGCAGTCATAGACAAATATTTTGGTGACTGGCAGCCGAATCCGCAACTGCCTGTGCTCAATCTCAGCAAGGAGGAACCCATGACTTCGCCACAATATAAGGATGTCTATGGTCCGGAGGCGGACATTGTGGTGCTTGGATGGAGATTCCCCGGAGAAAAGTCCAAGGACTACGACTTTCTGAAGATTGTCTCACAGCTTGTCAGCAACAGTAAAGCGGGACTTTTTGATCTCAATCTCAATCAGCAGCAGAAAGTGCTGGCATCGGGGGCTTTCGACTACGGACTGAGCGACTATTCCATGTTTCTGGCTCTTGCCTATCCGAAGGAAGGACAGACGCTTGAAGAAGCCCGCGACCTTATGCTCGGAGAGATACGCAAGATTGCGAAAGGCGATTTCGATGAGGCTCTGCTCGAAGCCATTGTCAACAATATGAAGTTGGATTACATGAAAGAGCTGGAAAGCAACGAAGACAGAGCAAGTATGTTCGTATCGGCTTTCATCAACGGCATAGAATGGAAGGACAAGGTAGAAGAATTTGAACGTCTCGGAAAGATTACCAAGAGCGACCTTATGCGTTTCGCCTCCGAATATCTCACCGACGGCTATGCCTGTGTGTATAAGCACAAAGGGGTGGATCCGGACGAGAAGAAGATGGAGAAGCCTGCCATATCTCCTATAGAAATGAACCGTGACAAGACGAGCGACTTTGTGAAGAACATCACCACCACATTTGTGGAACCGATACAGCCGGTGTTCGTTGACTACAAAAAAGACCTGAGTGTTTGCGACCTGAAAAACGGTCATGACCTTCTTTACAAGCAGAACACAAGTAACGAACTGTTCACGCTTACCTACACGTTTGAACATGGTGGCAGAAACGACCGTGAGCTGTCTGTGGCAGCAGGCTATCTGGACTTCCTCGGTACGGAGAAGATGTCCGCTGAGGAACTTCAGAAAGAACTCTACCGCATTGCCTGCAACATAAGCATCAATGTGGATGAAGACAGGACAGGCATCGTGGTCTCCGGACTGTCAGAGAACATGGAGCGGGCAATGAAGCTATGTGAGGAATGGATGAACGAAGCCAAGGCAGACGATGTGGTCTATGCCAATTATGTGTCGGACATGCTGAAGGAGAGAGAAATGGAGAAGCTGGAGCAGGCCTCCAATTTCTACCGTCTGAGAGCTTGGGGTATTTACGGAAAGGAGAATGCCTATACCAACATCATGTCTGCCGAAGAACTGAAGAATGCCGCTCCGCAGTCTTTGCTCGACAGAATCAAGAATCTGAGAAACTACAGGCAAACCGTAATCTACTACGGACCTAAGTCGGCAAAAGAGGTGACAAAACTCATCACCAAGATTCATCCGCTGGCAAAGAAACCGCTGTCTGCATTGGGCAATGAGATTTATACTATGCAGGAAACTCCGGAGACTGTGGTCTATCTTGCGCCATACGAGGCCAAGAACATCTACATGCAGATGTATTCCAACAACGGACAAGTATATGACCCTGCACTGGTTCCGCAGATGAATCTATTCAACACCTACTTTGGCGACAACATGAGTTCCATTGTCTTTCAGGAACTTCGTGAGTCACGCGGACTTGCCTACAGTGCGTCTGCATGGTATCAGACACCCCGTCATAAAGGGCAGACAAACAGTTTCGTTACATTTATCATTTCCCAGAACGACAAGCTCGGCGACTGTATAGATGTGTTCAACAGCATCATAGAGCAGATGCCTGTGTCGGAAACTGCTTTCCCGCTTGCCAAAGAGGCATTGCTGAAGCGTCTTGCCACCGAGCGCACGATAAAGCAGTCTGTGCTGAACAGTTTCTTCAAAGCCCGTAGGTTGGGTCTCGACCACGACATCAATGCCGACATATATGAGCAGGTGAAGAACATGACACTTGACGATGTAGTGGATTTCCAGCAGAAGAATGTGCGAGGCAGGAAATATAAGTATATGATTCTTGGCGACGAAAAGGAGCTTGATATGGAACGGATAGAGAAAATCGGTACAATACACAGAGTGACCACAGAAGAGATTTTCGGCTATTGACAGGAATAATATATATGAAAGAGGGTGTATCTGAATTTTGAAGTACACCCTCTTTCTTTTTTATATTGAAGTTTTCAGTGGATTGCTTCTGTTTCTTAGAAACTGTTTTAAAATAATTGTGTAGAAGTCTGTCAAACACCCCCATAAAACTATCTCTAAAAGCTCCCATAAAAAATTTTTTGACATTGTTTTTTGAAGAATATTAGATTTTGATAAAATGACAGCTGTTTTGGCTGTTTTGATTTTAAATTGCTGATTTTATGCATTTATACTATCTTTTTGATTTTGTCAAATGTTAAAATTCCAAGCCCTCTGGAACGCGTCAAAATGAAGCGCACCGAACTTTTCTCGGAAATCGGGGATTCTGTGCGCATTTCTTGGAGCCTCCGCGAATTGTGAAATAGTGTTTCGTTTTGAAGCGGTTCTTTTGCATTTATTTGTATCCGGTGAAGAGTCTTCTTGAAAAAACTACTAAGTGCTCAAATTTTCAGCGCACTGTCGTCACTTTTTCAGCGCACTGTTTTTTTAGCCACAGTGCGCTGCAATTTTATTTTCAGCGCGCTGAAAATTTCAAAACAGCGCGCTGAAAATAAAAAAGCAGTGGGAAGCGGAGAAAAAGATAGCAAGATTCAGCCGAAATGTTAAGAAGTGTATAATTCACTGCTTTGGAAGAGTGCCTGAACAGGAATTTAAAGGTGAGTGAGTTTTTGAGATTTTTAGAGGATAAAAACGGCATGTTTAACCGTAATATATTAGTAATCAGTAAATTATTAGAATATCCAAAATACTCAAAAAAATTGCGTCCAGCGCATTTTTTTGAGTATTTTGGAAAAATCTATATATTATTGATTATCAATCATTTATCTTTAGCTAAGAATTTTTCTCTCTTTACTATCGACAAAAAAACGCTTGAAGTGTTAAATTTTCATTTTAAGCGAAAATATCATTTTGTCAAATTGGAAAGTGACATTTTAGTATGTTTTTTGTCATTTATGTGGATATTCTCAACAGACTCTTTCATAGAGTACATCCATATAAAATTTTATTTACGAACAGTCGAATCTATCAGCATAAACCGAATCTTTACAAAAAAATACGGAGGAGAACCTGTTTGGCTCTTCTCCGTACATATTCTATAAATATCCTGAATGAAGATTAATATAGCGGAACATTGATGTCGAATACAAGTTCTGCATCGGCAAGAAGCGGATGGTGCGCATCCTTTTCGCTCAGGATGCGGTCGGAAGTCGGTACGCGCCAGTCAATGCCCAAAGCCGGGTCGTCCCATGCAATGGCGCCTTCGCTCTGCGGAGCATAGAAATTGTCGCATTTGTATTGGAATATCGCCTCATCGCTCAATACGGCAAAGCCGTGAGCAAAGCCGCGAGGCACGAAGAACTGTAGATGATTGCTTTCCGTGAGTGTCACTGCTACGTGCTTTCCGAAGGTCGGACTGCCTTTCCGAATATCTACAGCCACATCCAGTACGGCTCCTTTGACTACACGAACAAGTTTCGACTGTGTGTAGGGCGGTTTCTGGTAATGGAGTCCGCGGACCACACCGGCTGTCGATTTGCTTTCGTTGTCCTGTACAAAAACAGTGCGGCAAACCTTCTCTTCAAACTCTCTCTGCGAGAAAGATTCGAAAAAATAGCCGCGGGAATCGTTGAAGATACGAGGTTCGATAATCTTTACACCTTCAATCTCTGTGTCAATTACGTTCATTGTTCTATGTTTTTTTAATTTCTGAGTCCTTCTGTCTTTGAGTGTCCGGAATGAAGCCGTATGTGCCTGTCCCCGACGGCACAAAGTTCAAAAGCCATATTGATGGTGCAAAAATACTTATTTTTATTCTTCATAAGAAGAAAAGGGACAATAATATGCAAGTTTTCGGGCATGGGAATGTTTCCAGTTCTTTTCAGTTTTGCTAACTTTGCCGCAGTTATTTGCAAAAAAGGACAGAACTATGGTTATAATTTCTACAGATATACACAAATGTGTCACAGAGTCTGTGGCGCGGTGTGAGCATGACAGACTGTTTGTGTTGACAGATGAGACTACAGACAAGCTGTGTCGTCCTCTGATAGAAGGGGGTGAGTGTCTTCAAGATGCCATATATATCACGATTGGTGCGACGGATGCTTGTAAGACGCTTGACACACTGGCATACGTGTGGACAAAGCTGGGAGAGTGCGGAGCTACCCGCCATTCGCTTCTGATTAATCTTGGAGGCGGAATGGTGACAGACCTCGGTGGATTTGCCGCTTCTACTTTCAAGCGGGGAATCAAATATATCAACATACCTACCACCTTGCTCTCTATGGTCGATGCGGCTGTGGGCGGAAAGACCGGTATCAATTTCAATGGACTGAAGAATGAGATAGGAGTGTTCAATGCGGCTCAGGACGTGATTCTCGATACGGAACTGTTGCGAACCCTCGACAGTCGGAACATCTGTTCCGGCTATGCGGAGATGCTCAAGCACGGACTTATAAGCAACACGGAAAACTGGGCGGAACTTATCAGGTTCGACATTTCCGGAAAGATGGACTATGCACGTTTGGGGCAGATGGTTGGCACGAGTGTGGCTATCAAAGAACGGATTGTGGAGGAAGACCCTTTTGAGAGGGGCATAAGGAAGGCACTCAATCTTGGGCATACGGCAGGGCATGCACTTGAGAGTCTTATGCTCAAGCACGGTACTCCGGTATTGCATGGCTATGCTGTGGCATGGGGACTTATCTGTGAACTCTATCTTTCGTGTACGAAGGTTGGTTTTCCTGCTGACAAGATGCGCCAGACAGTGCGTTTTGTCAGGGAGCATTATGGCGAGATAGAGTTCACCTGTGAGGATTATGAGACTCTTTATGAGTTTATGACCCATGACAAGAAGAATACAGCAGGAACGATTAATTTCACTCTTCTTGGTGAGATAGGGGATATACGCATTAACCAGATTGCTACGAAAGAGGAGATATTTGATATGTTCGACTTCTTGAGAGAAGGATAAGGCTTCTCATGCTGTTCTCCGTGTTTGACTTGATATATTTGTGGGTATATTTACATACTCCTCATGTTTTGCTCAATGTTATGTAGTTACAAATTAAAACAATTATTATATGTTTCGGAAATTCTAAAGGACTATAAAATTATTCTTCATCCTTTCTTTTTATGAGTCTTTTGGCTGCTATTTCACAGCCTTTAAATAAATTCTCTCCAATGTTCTCCGGTTTTATCGGATTGACGTATGTTACCATTTCCAGAGAATTCATATGGGAGAAAGCTTGATTTCCTATTTTTAAGACTCCTGAAGGCAAGTCTATTTTGCGGATGGAGTTACATCCCCAAAAAGCAAACATACCGATTTCTTGTGTATTCTCAGGTAGTATGACTTCTTGCAGGTTCATGCAGAAGAGAAACATGGAAGCACCTATGGTTTTGTCCTTCATTGTATAGTTCACAAGAATTTCATCGTCTTGCTTGGTTACGAAGTATAGGCCATTTATGCTCACATTGTAATTGTTAGTTCTCATAGTAAAAGACTGGTATTCTTTTGTATTTATGCTTAGGTAAGGCTCTGCGCTGTTGGTCTTGAATCGTACCTTGCTTAAATCAAGACGGGTCAGTGAACCAGTCTGCTTGAAATAATTTCTGTTGTCGCTGCCTCCAGCCATGCGCCTGATAAGTGTCATATCTTGTGCGTTGATGCATCCGGTCAATGTCAGTTTGCGGAGGTTTTGCTGCTCTTCTTGTGTGAGTAGGTCAGACAAGGTTCCTGGTTTATCCACATGGACTGTTTTTGCAGAATCTTGTTGCTTGTCCGGTTTGATGTCTATCAGCATGTCACTGATAAATACCGCTGCATCAGCATCAGGCAGAACCACTGTGCGGAAATAGCCATTGTAAATTCCATACCATCCCATATTAAAGTGAAGGAAATCGTCATCTCTTCCATCGCACACAAAAGCATGATTACCTCCGCATAGAATAAAGGGTCTCCCATTGTCAAGTTCGCGATAGGCAAGTCCCAGCATGATGTCGGCAGGGGCACGTGAGACCACACGGCAGTGAGGTGAGTAGCCCAGATTGTAGGTCAGAGAAGTCTTGGCATTTGCCATACTGGCAGGAGTGGCTTCTTTGCTGAAGTCGGCATGTATAGACATGGCCACTCCGGAAATTAATCGGGCTATTGGGTAGGTGCTTGTGGTGTCTTTATCCCCGATGTGATAGGTATCTTTTATGGCATTCCAGTTGAAAAAATAGTTTGACAAGTCTATACTATAATATTTATTTTGGCTGGAGCGGTACTTTACCTGTCCTGTGCCTTTTTGCGGATGTTTGTGATAGCGCATCACTTGTGCCACGGCAACAGAAAGACACCCCGCTTGATTCATGCTCTGTTCTTCATCTTCATTTTTGCAGAACAAATTAAAAGGCTTGTTTTGTCCCCATTTTGTTTCTCCCAGTAACGGATGTATCACGTTCTTTTGGGCTTTGTACGATTTAGGTTCTATATGTCCGACGTGGTGATTTGCTGTGCGCAGTTTCTTTAACTGATTCGTGTAGAAATTTAAAATGGGCGATATAATGTAAGTTTCTGTTGTTCTTATAGTACTTTCTATGTCGTAGGCAAGTATGGGTTGTTCCATGAGTGTGTGGAGGTTACTTTTTGCCATGATGATGAAAACAGGGCTGTTCGTGCCTTGCAGCATAACAAGTTCTTCGTTCTCTAAAGTGACATGAAACGAGCACCATTCTTTTTTTATTCCTTTGGACATAAGGAAATCGGTGGCAACAGCATATTCCTTTGTGTAATCTTGCTGGGGTACTTGAATAGGTGTTCTGTATGGGAAATGGCATGTTCCGTCTGCTTTTGCATGGGAATAAGACAGGACGAGAACATTACAAAGTGACCATAATATTATCCATTTATAGAAAGTGTATTTCTTTTTCATTGCTTGAAATTTTAAAACTATAATAAGAATCTGTTTTTAAAATGATTAGATCATTTATATTTATTTGTTAATCAGTTGGTTAATGATGTAAATTTATAACTTTATAGTTGCAAAACAAATAGTTATGAGCAATTATCCAACTAACCTAACTGAAAAACAGTGCAAGTTATCAAAAATATTGTAGAGCCACAAGAAAGACATAGAAAAAAATCTCTCAGGAAGATTCTGAATGCTATCTTCTATATCAACAAGAGTGGTTGTCAATGGCGCATGCAAGACTCCGAAAAATACTTGCTGACGGAGGTTATCAGGGAGATTTGGTCCTATGGACGAAAAACAAATTCGGATGGGAATTGGAAGTCGTGCTCAGACCCAAAGAAATTCAATGTAATATCTAAACGATAGATTGTGGAAAGGATTTTCTCTTGGTTGGAAAATTACAGAAGGCTTACTATTGATTACGAATTTCTGACGGATACGGCAGAAATAATGGTGACAGTGGCATTTATACAAATCCCCCTTAAGAGATTTTTCTAATCATTTTAAAAACAGATTCTAATCAGAAATTCACCTCTATTCTGTCCAATACGATTCCGTCGGAGAGAGGAAGCACACTGATTGTATGTTTCTTCTGGTGCGCATGATATGGAAGTCGGACGCTGCGCAATGCTTCGTTGGACAGCACGTTTTGTTTCCATTCCTCACTTCTTCCTTTGGTCGCGAAATCAGTGATGGCAGGGGTAGAACCGTCCATGCTGATTGCAACGGACAAGTTGCCGTCTGTCGCATGTACGGGAAGAAAATGCAGGATTATCTCCGCTGAGTCTGTGAG
>X363_Desmarests_Spiny_Pocket_Mouse__coassemble_989_pt1 | contig 12495 bp, 10 predicted proteins | sample X363_Desmarests_Spiny_Pocket_Mouse__metabat2_low_PE_006 | metagenome-assembled genome bin X363_Desmarests_Spiny_Pocket_Mouse
TCGGAAATAAATGTTTTAGTTTCATTTGAATTTTATTAATTACCGGACTGTTACAGTCTATATAGTTTTCAGCGCAAAGTTAATCATTTATTCGTATTTACAAGCCATACATTTACATTTTTCATTAATGGGGAAGCAGTGCGTTAAATACATCCACTAAAAAGATATTGAGTACACCTACAAAAGCAGCAAAAACATGACATAAATCAAATTCCCAATTTTGACAAAATGATATTTTCGCCAAAAATGAAAATTTAACACTTCGAGCGATTTTTCGCCGGAGGCAAAAAGAATAAAATTTTTGTTTAAAGATAAATCATTGAAAATCAAGCAAATACAAAATCCTCCAAAATACTCAAAAAAACGCGCCGGACGCAATTTTTTGAAAAATCCAAGTATTTTAGTAATCTATTGATTATTAATATTTTACATCCAAACTTACTGTTTTCATCCTCAAACACCACTTCAAAATCACCCACTTTTAGGTTTCTGTTTAGCAAGACTTCTAAAGCCGCGAATTATACACTTCTTAACACTTCAACCGAAGCAAACTGTCTTTTTCTCCGCTTCCCAGTGTTTTTTTCTTTTCAGCGCACTGTTTTCAAATTTTCAGCGCACAGTGAAAAAATTTCTACTGCGCTGAAAATAAAATTGCAGCGCGCTGAAAATGTGACGACAGTGCGCTGGAAATTTGAAAACTTAGTACTTTTTTTCCAAAGACTCTTCGCCGAGAATAAATAAATGTAAAAGAATCGTCTAAAAATGAAACACTATTTCACAATTCACAGAGCCTTTAGAAACTACGCATAAAATCCCCGTTCTTCGAGAAAAGTTCAATGCGCTTCATTTTGAAGCGTTCCAGAGGGCTTGGAATTTTAACATTTAACAAAATCAGAAAGACAGTATCACACCTCTAAAACAAGCAAAAAGAAATCACAACAGCTAAAAACATCTTCATTTTGTCAGAAAAAAATTCCCCTTAAAAAAACGTATTCAAAAATTTTATTATGGGAGCTTCTATCATCAAATATGACAATGCCTAAATCCGGTTTCTCCGGAGACAAATTAACAACCCAATTAATCATTCTCACATTCCAGCGTCAGACATTCGGAAGCAAAGTCAACCACCGCCTGACGATGAGTAATAAAAATCACAGTTATGCCACTCATGTTCGTCTTTATCCGCCTAAGAAGTTCACATTCCGTCTCCATGTCAAGCGCCGATGTCGCCTCATCGAGAAGAAGTATCCTGCATGGACGGATTACGGCACGAGCAATGGACACACGCTGTGCCTGTCCCTCAGACAACCCTCCTCCCTGCTCACCACAACGAGTGTCGAGTCCGTCGGGCAAATCATAGACAAAATCAGCCATAGCAATGTGCAAAGCTCTCCGAATTTCCTCATCACTGGCAGACGGATTTCCTAAAAGCAAGTTCTCACGTATGGTACCGCTGAACAAGGTGTTTCCTTGCGGAACGTATGAGAAATTGCATCGGGTAAGAGGAGAAACCGGTATGCCGCTCTTGCATTCTCCACCGGAATAAAGCGTGACAGAGCCTTCCGACTGCTCTATCAGTGCCAGCATAAGACGGACAAGCGTGGTTTTCCCTGCCCCAGTCTTGCCCAACACGGCCGTAAAAGAAGACGGCGCGAAATCATGCGTAAAGCCTCGGAGCACATCATGCCCCTGCTCCGTATATCGGAATGAGACATTTCTAAAGGAAATCCCGACAGGGCTGTCAACCACAGAAGTATTGTCCACAGCCTCCGAAGGCAAATCTTCAAGCTCCATGAGCCTGTCGGAAGCAGCCAGACAGTTGACGAATGAAGGCAACAGACGCGCCATGTCGAGGATTGGACGCTGTATTCTTCCTATCAGTTGTACGAATGCCATCAGCATACCTACTGTGATAAGATGCTCTTGCAACTGGAACAGGCCCCAGACAAGTGCCACGAAAAAGCCACCCGAGAAACCGATGTTTATCAGTGTCCTTGAAAAGACAGCCAAACGTGCCCTTGTTTTCACCTGTCTGCACAACAGACGCTGACTGATTGCCAGTCTGTCTGTCATGACCGTTTCCAGTCCAAAAACTTTCACAATCATCTTATGTTGCAAACATTCCTGTATAATCGACTGCAATGCGCTGTCTGTATCTTTTATTCGTCTTACAATACGGCGCATCCGTCTGAAATAAATGCGACTGAGAAGCATGAACAAAGGAGAAACGGTTACTAAAATAAGAGCAATGGTGGAATCCATAGCATAGAGATAGACAAAAGAAGCGACGAACTGCACCACAATGACGACTGCCGCAGGAAGGAGTTCGGTCATCAGCCCCACAATGTCTCTGACATCGCCGAATAAGCGGCTCAAGACATCGCCGGTATGAAACCGCTCCACTCCGTTCCATCTGCATCTGAGCAGACGGGCAAAAAAGATTTTTTGCATATTATTCCGGGTACGCACCCCAAGTACGGCACGTATCCACGCAGAGGCGATGTTCAGCAGCAACTCGAAAGCCAGTACAGAGGCAAATGCCCCGACCATTATCAAGAGATTTCCGGATGCAGCACCAGTAGCAATGTCTGTCATCCGCCTCAGTAAGTCCACCCATAACAGCCCGGCCCCGACTTGCAAGAGTCCGACACACACATTTATCAGAGTCTGCCTTCTGCAACCCTCATGATATTTCCACAGCCATAAGGCTATTTGCCTTATCGGGTATTTCGTTTTCTTAATTTTCATCAGAATCTATTAATCGGCGGTATGCGGATGAAACCACAAAGCTTAAAAAAACATCCGACAATAGTGTTGTCATTTCATCATCTTATTTTTGTCTGTTATCCGCTCCCCACATCATCTTCTCTCGGAGAGTGGAAAAGAAACTTTCTTTCGGACGAGTGATGACCTTCACAGCATAATCAGCTTTCCTTATACGCAAATGTATGTTCTCGGGATAGCTCTTGCTTCGTCCGTCAACAGAAATCAGAAAGTTATGACTACGACTCTCCACACACAATTCTATCTCCGCCGTATCGCACAGGACAATAGGACGCATGTTCAGGCTATGGGGAGCCACGGGAGTGAGAGACACTGTATCGCTCTGAGGCACAATGATTGGTCCTCCTACACTAAGTGAATATGCGGTAGAGCCTGTGGGAGTGCCGACAATCAGTCCGTCAGCCTGATAAGTGGTGAGATATTCTCCGTCAATGCAGGTATGTATGCTTATCATCGAGGCAATGTCGTGCTTCAGAATGGCAATCTCATTCAAAGCGTAAGGATAGCCGCCCAGTTCAAAATCATCGCAAGAAAGACTGAGCACGCTACGCTCCTCGACAGAATAAGAGCCATTGCAGATGCAAACTACCGCGTCTTCCACATCGTCCGGCGAAAAAGAGGCGAGAAAACCAAGGCGACCCGTGTTGATTCCGAGTATGGGAATCTGCTTGTTCCCCACTCTGCTTGCAGCACTGAGAAACGTTCCGTCTCCCCCGATACACACAATGACATCCGCCTCGAAATCGTTGCCGGAAAAGATTTCGCACTGAGGTATATTGACACACAGACTGTCACGCAAGAAATTATAAAAGGTATCAGGAATAACAAACTTTGCATTGTAAATTGAGGCTGCATCAAAAAGTCTCTGCACGACATCCGCCATCTGTCCTTGGTATATACTTCCCACAAGAGCTATCTTCAACTGTTTCTGCCACATCTGTTTTTGTTATTTTTATACAAATTATTACTGCGTTTTCTCCCTTATATGAAAAAATGCGTATTTTTGCAATAGTGAAAAAGCATGATTGAACATGCAACGGCGCAAAGATACTGAATTTTAAAGATATACTCAAAAACGATTAATAAAACTTGTTTCAACAATAAATGACAAAGCTAAGTGTAAATATTAATAAGGTGGCAACCATCCGTAACGCACGCGGCGGCAACAACCCCGACGTGCTTCAAGTTGCTCTTGACTGTGAGAAATTCGGTGCTGACGGTATCACAGTACATCCGCGCCCGGACGAAAGGCATATACGCTATCAGGACGTGATTGATTTAAAACCGATTCTTTCCACAGAGTTCAATATTGAAGGCTATCCGCAGGACAGCTTTGTGGATCTTGTAATAAAAGTGAAACCTACACAGGTCACGCTTGTACCGGACAAACCGGGACAGATTACGTCAAATGCAGGTTGGGACACAAAGGCTAATTTTGATTTCCTCACAGATATTGTATGCGGATTCAAGGAGAACGGCATACGTACATCCATATTTGTAGGTACAGACATAGAAATGATTGAATACGCAGCCAAAATCGGTGCCGACCGTGTTGAGCTATATACAGAACCGTATGCCTCTGCTTATTCCGAAAACCGCGAAATGGCGGTCAAGCCTTTTGTAGATGCAGCAAAAGCAGCCCGCAACTACGGACTCGGACTGAATGCCGGGCATGACCTCAGTCTGGAGAATCTGAAATACATCAATGAACAGATTCCTTGGATGGACGAGGTAAGCATAGGTCATGCGCTTATATGCGACGCTCTGTATCTTGGACTGGAAACCACTATACGCAGATATAAGGAATGTCTGAATCATTAATATTAAAAAACAAATACCCACAATCTTATGGAAGAACTTAGCATTCTCGAACTTGCAGAAAAAGGCGGCTGGATCATGATTGTCCTTGCCATACTTTCAATCATCGCCGTGTATATATTCACAGAACGCTTTATCATCATACGCAATGCAGCCAAAGATGACCAGTTGTTCATGGCGCGCATACGCGACTACATCAAGGAGGGCGACATAAAATCGGCAATAAACTATTGCAGAGTGACTAACACTCCCGGTGCAAGAATCATAGAACGCGGAATTAGCAGAATAGGACATCCGGCTCCGGAAATACAGACTGCTATCGAAAACACGGGCAATCTGGAAGTGGCTGTACTTGAAAAAAGACTTCATGTACTCGCTACCATTTCGGGAGGTGCTCCAATGATTGGATTTCTCGGAACTGTAATAGGTATGGTGGAAGCCTTCTGGCAGATGTCAAACTCTGGAGGAAATATAGACATAAGCCTCCTTTCGAGCGGTATCTATCAGGCAATGGTCACCACAGTTGGAGGTCTTATAGTAGGAATCATCGCACTGTTTGCTTATAACTACCTCGTTGCGAAAGTTGACGGTGTAGTAAATGAATTGGAGCGCAAGACTCTGACTTTCATGGATCTACTTAATGAATAAAAACAAGAGAGGTATGACGATTTGAGAGTTTCTTGCTCAGATGTTCATATTCCATTTTCAAATTCAAAGTTATGTCTTTACACCGAAGAACTAAAGTTACCCCAACATTCAACATGTCGTCAATGACCGACATTGTTTTCCTGCTGCTGATATTCTTCATGATTACAAGCACAATGCTGTCGCCAAATGCAATCAAGGTGCTTCTTCCACAAGGCAAGAAACAAACCACGGTCAAAGCTGTTTCACATGTTGTTATAGACAAGGAACTCAACATCTACGCATCTACGCAAAAAGGAAAAGAACAGAAAGTGTCACTGGAAGAACTGCCGGCAGTATTGGGTGAGGCAGTGAATGATACTACTGATTTATTCGTTTCGCTATATGCCGACGAGTCTGTTCCATATAAGCATATTGTTGAAATACTGAATGTGGCTAACGAGAATCATTTCAAGATGGTACTTGCCACACGTCCGCCGGAAAAATAAGATGAACAGATTTTCATATCTGAGACAATTATTTAAACGGCAAAATCTCTAATTATAAAGACTTCTCAACGGTACAAGATGGATAAGGAAAAGAAACCAAAGTTTGTGTCTGCCATGACTACGTTACTGTTTCATGTCATGCTTCTGTTATTGCTGGCTCTTCTGACTTTAAGTTCAAATAAAGACGAAGAGTTGCAGGAAGACGGAATACCGGTCATGCTTGGAAATATTCCAGATGCGGCAGGAGAAGATTTAGGAAACTTACCTTCAGCCGCAGAAAACGACAAAACGACAGAAGATAACACCGTCACAGAACCGTCTTCCATACCGGAGCCGCAGGAAACTCCTGACCATCAGGAAGCCCCTGCCCCTACTCCAATCCAAGAGAAGGCTTCTCAACCGGAACCTGTCATAACCCAGACGAAAGAACACTCCATCACAGCGGAAGAAAAACGTAAAGCGGAGGAAGAAGCACGAAAGAGAGCGGAAGCAGAGGCTGCAAAGAAGAAAGCAGCAGAAGAAGCCGCAAGAAAAAAGGCGGAAGAGGAAAGACGTAAAGCGGAAGAAGAAGCACGAAGAAGGGCTGAAGAGGAGAGGCGCAAAGCAGAAGAGGAAGCACGAAAAAGAGCTGAAGAGGAAAAGCGTAAAGCCGCTGCCGCTGCTGCCAGCAACAAAGTGTCGGGAGCTTTTGGCAAAGCAAACAACCAAGGAAGCAGTGGACATACTCAAGGAAACGGCAGTCAGGGTTCTCCTAACGGCAACTCCAATGCCGGTGCCACATCAGGCACTGGAGGAGTGGGCACATCTGCTGTTGTCGGTTCACGTACTGTAAAGTATCTTGCAAGACCTGCTTATACAGACCAGACAAGTGAAGGTACTGTGGTAGTGTCAATCATTGTCAACAGTCAAGGAAAAGTTACAAGTGCGACAATAAGAGGTTCGCTTACAACTTCAGCAGCCTTGCGAAATGCGGCTCTTGAAGCTGCAAGAAAATCGACTTTCAGCGAAGGGAGCAACAACAACGAAAGCGGAACTATCACTTACCATTTTAAGTTGAGATAATCTACAAATTCAGACTAAACCCTAATAAAATCCAATAATATGAATAATCCGATTTATACATTTCTTGCCACCGGATTTGAAGAAGTCGAGGCAATAGGTGTGATTGATGTATGCCGCCGCGCCGGACTGAATGTTAAAACCGTATCTATAACAGGAGAAACGGAAGTGGTCGGTACACACGGCATTAAAATTGCAGCAGATTGCTTATTTGAAGATTGCGACTTCTCTGATGCGGCAATGCTATTTCTTCCGGGAGGAATGCCGGGAGCTGCAAATCTTAATGAACATGAAGGACTGAATAAAATCATTCTTCAACATGCAAACCAAGGAACGGCTCTTGCCGCTATATGCGCCGCACCGATGATATACGGCAATCTGGGTCTTCTCAATGGAAAAAGAGCCACATGCTATCCGGGATTTGAAAACAGTCTGACTGGAGCAGACTATACTGCCGGTCTTGTTGAACATGACGGACAATTTTTCACAGGAAAAGGTCCTGCTGCCGCTCTGCAATTAGGATACTCGATTGTGGAACATTTTTGCGGAAAACAGACAGCCAACGATTTAAAAGAAGGCATGATGTATCCTGCCGCTATTGCAGCCGGAGTATAATCAGCCACAAGAACAAAGACGGTACAGTACATTAAGCTCATGTCTGTACCGTCTTTTCTATAATATGACATAATATGAAACAAGCTGTAATAATCGTAGCCGGAGGCAAAGGTACACGTATGGGAGGCGATGTGCCCAAACAATTTATGTCCATAAACGGCACTCCCATATTAATGCATACGCTGATGCGTTTCCGTGCGTACAATGCCCACATGCAAATAGTCCTTGTACTTCCAAAAAGCCAGCAGGAATACTGGTTCTCATTATGCAACAAACATAACTTTCATACAGAATATACATTGGCAGACGGCGGTGAAACACGTTTTCATTCCGTAAAGAACGGTATTGCCAAAGTAAACGATGATATTGAACTTATCGGTGTGCACGATGGAGTACGTCCTTTTGTCACGAATGAAGTTATAGCTCTATGCTATGACACCGCGGCAGCCTCTGGAGCCGCGATTCCTGTAATCGACGTACATGAAACACTGCGCCACATCGTCTTCCGGACTAATGAAGGCGCAGGAAAGACAGATGAAACAACCTCCATCACGGTTCCACGTAATGAATATAAACTGGTACAAACTCCTCAGGTTTTCAGTTCACACATTCTGAGAAGAGCCTACTCTCAGCCCTATACAGAAAATTTTACAGATGACGCATCAGTTGTAGAATCGGCGGGACATTCCATCACGCTTGTGCCGGGCAATCGGGAGAATATAAAAATAACGACTCCATACGACATAAAAATAGCCGGAAGCCTTGTATAAACATGGCTTTCGGCTCATCATATCAGGAAATAGCTCCCCAATTTACATTTGTTTTTCTAAGTTCTTTCAACCTCCTCCACAGGATTTCATTCTCCGGATGTCGCTCATCCGGGTCGTTGTCAATGACATCCTGAGCTGCAGCACGTGCATACTGTAATATCTGTCCGTCACGTGCAAGATTCGCTATCTTCAAATCAAATGCCATACCGCTCTGCTGAGTACCTTCAAGATCCCCGGGACCGCGAAGTTTCAAATCGTGCTCTGCAATCTCAAAGCCATCATTAGAATCGACCATTATCTGAATTCTCTTTCGGGTATCTTCCGATATTTTATAGTTCGTAACAAGAATACAATAAGACTGTTCCGCACCACGTCCAACTCTACCTCGCAACTGGTGCAACTGGCTCAGTCCAAACCGTTCAGCATTTTCAATCACCATGACTGAAGCATTCGGTACATTCACACCCACTTCTATTACAGTGGTGGCAACCATTATCTGTGTCTCACCACTTGCAAATCTCTGCATTTCAAAGTCTTTCTCCGAAGGCTTCATCTTCCCATGCACCTTACTGACCTTGCAATCGCTAAATTCCGCACAGATTTGTTCATATCCGTCCTCAAGATTCTTTATATCCATCTTTTCACTCTCCTTAATGAGAGGATAGACAATATACACTTGTCTGCCAAGCGATATCTGTCGGCGAATAGAAGCATACAGACTATTACGATGGCTATCGAACTGATGTACAGTACGTATGGGTTTACGTCCGGGAGGAAGTTCATCTATAACACTCACATCAAGGTCACCGTATAAAGTCATAGCAAGTGTACGCGGAATAGGAGTTGCCGTCATCACAAGTACATGAGGCGGTACTTCATTCTTTATCCACAGTTTTGCACGTTGAGCCACACCAAAACGGTGCTGTTCATCAATGACAACAAGCCCAAGACGCGAAAAACATACATTATCTTCAATCACAGCATGAGTACCCACAAGAATATGGATTCCCCCTGCGGCAAGTTCATTCAATATCTCCTTTCTTCGTTTCCCTTTCACATTTCCTGTAAGGAGTTCCACACGTACCGGCATGTTACCAAGCATCCGTCTTATGCTTTCCACATGCTGCTCTGCAAGAATCTCCGTAGGAGCCATGAGACAAGCCTGACCCCCATTATCTACAGCTATAAGAGCACACATAAGAGCAACAAGGGTTTTTCCGCTTCCCACATCACCTTGAAGCAAGCGGTTCATTTGCCTTCCACTTCCCATGTCCCGCCTTATTTCCTTGATAACACGCTTCTGCGCCCCAGTCAGAGGAAAAGGCAAATGTTCATTATAGAATCCATTGAATATATTCCCTACACGTGAAAACACGATACCCTTGTATTTCATCATCCTCGCATGTGCATAGCGAAGGATATTCAGCTGCACATAAAAAAGTTCCTCAAACTTCAGCCGCATCTGCGCCTTTCGCAAAGCATCAGACGAAGTAGGATAATGGATATTGCGCATCGCCTCATCAAAGGACACAAGATGATGACGCTCTACTATATAGACTGGTAATGTCTCCTGAAGAGGATTCTTAAAGAGGACAAACATATTGGCAGTAAGTTTTGCCAAAGCCTGTGAGGTCAGTCCACTGCGCTTCATCCGTTCCGTTGTGTTGTATGCCGGACGAAGGGATGCAGAATTGGCAGATGTCACCTGCAAAGTCTGTGTTTCCGCCGCATCTTTTCCACCAACATCACGACCGGAAACATTTTCAGACTCCGCAAACAGACTCTGTTGATATGCTGAAACATGGTAAATACCACTATCATGCCCACTCCCAGTCCTAACTTCATTCACATTTTTCAGCACATCTATTTCCGGATGTGCCACATTGATTCTGCCATTAAAAACCGTCGGCTTTCCAAAAATAATATAAGGTTTATGGCAATCATAGTTCTGTGTGATATACTTTATTCCCTGAAACCACACCAAATCAACAACTCCCGTACCATCAGAGAAATGTGCAGTCAGCCTTCTGCCTCTCCCCTCTCCTATAGCCTCAAACGACAAAATTTCTCCGCATAGCTGTATATATGGCATATTACCATCAATTTCACAGATACGATAAATTCTGCTTCTGTCAACATATTTGTAAGGATAATAATAAAGTAAATCCCCCACAGTTCTTATCGCAAGTTCCTTTTCCAGTATGGAGGCTCGGTTGGGACCGACACCTTGCAAAAACTTTATATCTTGTAAGAGCGGATTATACATACTTCAAGAGACATTTTTCAGATAATCAAATCACAGGATAACAAGACTCCAAATCCGTTTATCCATGCCTTTTTGCATATCAATGCCATATTCAAACGAAAATTTTGACTGTCTTTATTCATTATGGCAACAAGACCTCAATACCATATTTTTTTGCTACAGCACGAACATTATCCATCTTAGGTTTACTTTTATTATTAAACCCCCATTGATTAGAAATGACAATCTTTGTACCATCAGCAATAGTAATGACATCTTCCTCATCCATAAACCAACGACTCTCATCTTTAACTCGCACAACATTCTCAATATAATTTTTGCGATTAAAAATAGCATACAGTTGCTCAAAGCTGAAAGTCGGATTTTTCTCAATGATTTGCTCAATCAAATTATAAGCATAGCGTTGAGCTTTACCATTATTTCTACGATGCTTTTTAACATTCTTCTCAGTAGCATGAGAATATTCTGTTACATCTTTCATTGCTATATGATCGACATCTTCTGATTTAGCAGACAATCTAAATACAACCTGACTCAAAACAGCATCTACAATGTTTTCCGACTCTCCTTTTTTCATCAGATATGTCTTCAAAACATCAAGAAATTCATCTTGGAAATTTGAGGCTGTAATCTCCTTCAACAATCGTTCTACATTTGATTCAAAGGCTCTCTTTGCTTCTTTTTCCCGCATAAAAGACAATATATTCTCAATCGAAAAACAATTTTCAGAAAAAAGAGATACAAAATCTTCTCCATTAGAATCAAAAGACTTAAAATGCAAAGACATCAAAAGAATCGGCCGAGATCCATCACCTATATTTTTATAATAGACTTCCATTTCATCGCCCCAATATATACCGACAGAGGTCTCCAATTGTTTCATATAAGAAACCAACTGGTCTATATCCTTTGATGTCTTGACATGTCCGGGCTTCTTTACTTCTACAACAAAATGATTCCGACAATCCTTAGATACAAGAATATCTGGAACTATCCGGTCCATCGAACCAAGCCGCAACGATGGTTGTTCGATTATCTGTTCTACATGCCAACCAAGCCCAATCTCCAATACCATATCTTTAATATATTTCTGATATGCCATCTCATCCTGTTTATCAGCATGGCGCATTATCTGACATATAGAAGCCCAGTTTCTCATTATCTTTATGATTATAATTAAACAGTATCAAATTAGATTGCAAAGATAATCTATTTTTATTTAATCAGTTCATATTTGGGTCAGCGGATTACTTTGTCCTGAGCTATTTTAAACTATACAAAAAAACCGCCGCAACTTGTTAGTTACAGCGGTTTAATAAGTTCTCTTTGCGGAGAGACAGGGTTATGAACCTTCGCCTCAATATCCTTGAAATTCAATTTCTTATCATCATGTCAAAACCTTAGGGGGTACAACTTAGGTTACAAGAATAACGCTTTTCTGTCACCTTTTGGCTGTTCGTTGTCTGCCTAAAACTACGGTTCAAAGGTACGGCTTTCTTTTGATAAATGCAAATCATTGAAAATAAATATTCTGCGGTTAGTGCAAGGTGCAAGCTATATATAGATATATACTTGCACCTTGCACTAAAAACTACCCTGTAATAAACAAGATACTACTAAAATAAGTACCTTTGTAAAATGATTCAAGAGGAGTTCAAATTTTACAAGCCATGTAAGTTGCTGCAACCTTATATAAGATATTATTGGGTATTCAAGAGCAATCGACCGCTGGATGCCTTTACTTATCCTATCGGTTGCCCTCAAATCATTTTCCATAAGCAAGCACCGTTATATATCCCTGAACTGAATGTTACACAAGACAAACTGACTGTCAGCGGACAAGTTAATTTTTCATCCCATTTGTATGCTGACGGCAATACAGAAATGATAGTGGTTGTATTCCACCCTCACGCTATGAGTATGTTTCTGAACATACCGACTTCACTCTTTTATAATCAAGAAGTGTCCGGTTACAGTCTTGAAAACAAAAGTTTGAATGAACTGGCTACACGAATATTCGACTGTGAGAATAATTCTATTTGCATAAGTT
>X363_Desmarests_Spiny_Pocket_Mouse__coassemble_990_pt1 | contig 12491 bp, 10 predicted proteins | sample X363_Desmarests_Spiny_Pocket_Mouse__metabat2_low_PE_006 | metagenome-assembled genome bin X363_Desmarests_Spiny_Pocket_Mouse
TAGAGCAATTGACTCTTAATCAATGGGTCCAGGGTTCGAGCCCCTGAGGGCGTACCAAAGAAGAATTTTTTTCATTTTTTACATCAAAACAAGAAGTGCTCCTGAAGGTTTAATTCTTTCAGGAGCACTTTTTTATTGACTGTATATGCGTCGTGGAAGAAAATTTTCAGAATACAATATTACAACTTATATATGCCACCCTCTATTGTGAGAACTCAAAATCCGTTTTGCTACATCCCTTTTCAAAGTTCTATAATGAAACGTCATTTTCCGATTTGACAAAATGATATTTTCGCCCAAAATGAAGATTTAACACTTGGGGCGATTTTTTGCCGACGGCGAAAAGACGAAATTTTTACTTTAAGGATAAATTGCTGATAATCAGTAAGATATAAAATTTTCCAAAATACTCAAAAAAACGTGCTGGACGCAAATTTTCAGATGTTTTGAACGCTCTGATAATTTATTGATTACCAATATATTATAACTAAAATCACCGTTTTTGCTTCCAAATGCTGCTCAAAACCCACACACTTTTCAGTTTTTGTTCAGACACACTTTTCAAACAATGAATTATACACTTCTTAACATTTCATCTGAAAACAGCCGTTTTTTACCTCGAAATCCAGCGTTTTTTCAAAAACTCTATAGAGAAAATTTCTCCAATCTACTAAGCGGTTAAAATTGTAGCGCACTGGAAATAAAATTACAGTGCGCCGTGAAGAAAAAAACAGTGCGCTGGAAATTTGAAAACTTAGTAGTTTTCTCAGAAAAACTCTTCACCGATAATAAATAAATGTAAAAGAAGCGTCTGAAAATGAAACACTATTTTACATTTTATGGAGTCTTCAGAAAATGCGCGTAGAATCCTCGTTCTTCGAGAAAAGTTCGGTGCGCCTCATTTTGACGCGTGCCAGAGGGCTTAGGATTTTAACATTTGACAAAATCAAAAAGAAAGCAATTCAATGCAAAATAATAAAACTGTAATTAGAAGCAGTAGATATGCTATCATTTTGTCAAAACAGAACACCCCTCAAAAAAACGATATCAAAAAAATTTTTATGGAGCCTCAATCCTAAGTCTCCGTTAAGCTTTTTGCTAATTAAAAGTTTAGCGGACTATTAAATCAAAAAGCACCTAAATAATTGCACTATCAGATAATTTTTATTACCTTGCGCCATGATAAAAGAACAGATATTATAATACAAATAGACAATCTGTAAATTATGTTAGAAGACAAGTGTGAGCAAGAGAACAATGCTCAAAATGCAGCAAACGAAACTGTATCAGAAGCAGAAACAAACATTGTATATTCCAGCGAATGGTTGAAATCAAATACATCCATTAGTGGATGGTTGTCTTTTTTCCTCTTCGCAATTATAGTCGGAGGACTTATCAGTGCGATTTATCCAATAGCGACTTTTAATGTAGCCGATTATGCAAACAATTTCTGTCTTGGGGCGGTCGATATAGTAACAGGGATATTTATGCTTGTTGTAGCTGTCTATACAGTATTTGCTTTTACCAAAAGAAAGCCCAATGCTGTATTCTGGGGTAGAACGTATGTCATCCTTGTGTTCTTGACAAATATATTTGTACTGATAAGCGGTTCAACAGAAGACACGGGTTTGCAAAGCGCATCGCGGTCTTTTAAAAGTGCCATTTGGGGAATAGTATGGTTTCTCTATCTTGCCTATTCCAATCAAGTACAGAGGATTATCCCTAAAACATTCAGAAAAGCTTCAAAAAAAGATTGGGGGATTCTTTCCGGTATAATCATATTGCCTGTATTTCTCTATTGTGTCGGTTATGCACAGATTGCTTCACTTGTTAATCTACGTTCAGCCCAAGAAGCGGAATTAAGAAAAACCGTTCTTGCAAATGATGAGAGAACAGATGGGCGAGTCATTTTCACAATTCCTGATGGTTTTGAATGTGAGAGCGAAGATGTCAACGTTGAAGGTGTGGACATCACATTGTTTAGTATCAGCAACGACTATATAGGTAACGGCAACATGTGTGCAGACTATGATACAGACAAGTCTGAATCCAATTTCGATGACTATTGGGAGAATTGGAAAGACGAGGATGCAAACATTTATGGGACAGAAGATGTTGCCAGAGGCATAAAACAGATAAACGGTAATGACTGTCTATACAGAGTAACTAAGCACAATATTGATGGTGTGGATGTTTACTGGCGCTTTTATCTGCTGTTCGATGCGGAAACAGAAAAAGTATTTGTAGCCTCACTCTATGATACGAACATTTCTACCAGCTATGTAGATGAATTGCTCGAATCTGTAAGATTCAAATAATGCCCCAACAGTATTGCCAATGTAATATATATATCACCGATTATTTTTTATACCTTAATTGATATTTTCAGGCAATATCTAAATATGGTAGAGTGTGGCAGCAAGTATGTCTGCAATCCTGCTTAAATATTCACAGTCAGTATCGTCAAAGTCGGCAAGACGATCACTGTCAATGTCGAGAACCGCCATCACAGCACCAGAACCGGAATGAAGGGGAATGACAATTTCAGAACGTGATAATGAACTGCATGCTATATGTCCCGGAAATGCTTCCACATCGGGAACAACTATTGCACGGTCTTCCTGCCATGACGTGCCACATACTCCTTTTCCTTTCTTTATCCTGTAACATGCCACAGAGCCTTGGAATGGTCCGAGAACAAGTTCTTCTCCCTTCACGATATAGAAACCGACCCAAAAGAAGTTGAATGCTTCTTTCAAGGCGGCAGAAGTATTTGCCAATATACTAATCATGTCTGTTTCGTTCTCTATCAGAGCGGAAAATCCGGGGATAAACTCCTCATATTTTCCTTTTTTGTCAATAGCATCCAAGTGAAATGTAGGTTCCATAATAGTTGCAATTTATTTTAAATTAAAAATCTTTGGGGCAAAAATAGCCAAAATATACGGATGAAACGAAAAAAGCAAGTAAGAGAATTGGTATAAAAACTTATGGAAAGGGGTTACATCATTCTATATTCTCTCATAAAAGAGAAATTTACAAGCAAAAAATTTGATATGCAATGATAGCAACTGAAGAGTTTTACACTCTTTAATCATATATAACAATAAAAAGGGAGCAGCTTATGAAATTTAATTTATTCGAAAAAAAGAAGGAAACATTTTCTGAAAGTCAGTCTAAGGAGCTGTATGTCCGGCTTTGTAATGAAACTTATTCACAGTATCCTTATTCAAAAAAAGACAAGGGGAATGATATGGGGCTTATTCAACAAGTAATAGGTGAATATTGGAAACCTCGCTTTCTGCTTGACCACAAAACAAAGTGCGCGTATGAATTTATGTCTGAGTGGGAATGTCTGATGACAGTTACGGGTTCGGACGTGGATTTCAGTACACTGAATGATGTGTCTGAAGAATTTCGGGAAAGAGCGCGGGGAGGATACGCACATTACCCCACGATGATAGGTGCATATTCAGAGAATGTGGCGGAGGTAAGCTGGCAGATTAATCCTGATGGCATGTATTTTATGGACGAGGACGGTTTCGGTATGACCAGTGATGAGGAGGTAACACTTTATGGCTACATTGACCGTACCGGCAAACCGTTGATAAAGTTCCGCAAGATTAAAGATTTCAAAGAACTGCATACAATGAGAGAAGAAGCAGAAAAGATTGCCTCAAACAATAGACAAACGACTAAAAAACAAGAGATAATGGAAGTAACAGACAAGAAAGAGATTCAGAAGACACAGGTGTTCAATGTTATTATTCTCGACCGTAGTGGTTCGATGAACCATATCCGCCGTGCTGCTGTTGACGGATTCAATGAGACACTGGCAGGAATCAAGAAGGCACAGGAAAAATTTGCTGAAACACAAGATCATTTCGTGTCGCTCGTAACATTCTGCGGTTGCGAGACTAAACATGTATTTGACAAGACACCGGCATCGGCAACCCATCCGTTGGCTATGGAAGATTATATGCCTTGTTGCAATACTCCGCTTTACGATGCTATGGGTTTTACACTCACTGCCATGCGCAAGCATGTACAAGGAATGGAAGATGCGATTGTGGTAGTGACTATCATTACAGACGGCATGGAAAACTCTTCGAAAGAATATACACGTATAAGCATCAAGAAACTTGTTGAGCAGCTTCGTGGAGAGGGATGGACATTTACTTATATGGGAGCTAATCAGAGTTCGGAAGAGGTGGCTGCCGCACTTTCCATCCGCAATTCCCGCAATTTTGAATACAGCGAGGAAGGTACTTTCTCCACTATGCAGAAAGACAGTAATACGCGTATGAATCTCTTCGGAAAGTTATGGAACATGAAGAAGGCGGAAATGAACAACTGTGAGGCTCCTATGTCTGCCGAAGAGCGGCATATCCGTTATAATATAATGGCGGATGAAGCTTTTGATGAAGAAGAAAGAAACAGTTGATAACAAGGAAAAGAATTGGTACAAAGGAATTATTTGTAAGGTGAAGTTATTTATATAATTTGTTCATTTTTGAACAAATCTGAAAGAATGGCAGAAAGACGGATGTTCTGCCATTCTTTTTTAACTTGAAACCTTATTCTATGTATTAATACGGGAAAGGGCATACTTCCTGCATGAATATTGCATCAAGACTCCATGTGGAAGCATCGTTGGTATTCATTTTTTCATCTTCGTCAATGGCTTGTAAAGTATATGGAACATTTACTTTCTTACTTCCAAAAGGGAAAACAGTGGGTTCTCCTTTCTTATTGACACGCAGAAGGTCATTCCATGCGGAACGAGCAAGTTCCTTGTCATGAAGAAGCCATGAAGCGTAAGCGGCAAGACGAGGAATACGGAAATGGTTTCGGCTGATGTCGAGAGCCTTTTGCTTGTATTTGGCTGCATGGTCAAGCCACACGGCATTCCATTCGGGCATATCCACCATTTCTATCATTTCATTCATAATCTCAAAACCTCCCATGATGGAAAGCAGATGGTTGGTGTTCTGTATGGAGGTGTCGCATTCGTTTGTAATGATGCCCGTAGAAGGATCGAAACCCAGTGCTTTCGGTCCGCTGAATATACCGTGAGGCATGGCAGCAATACTTTTCATTCCGGCTATAATCTTATCTCTGTATGCTGTATTGCCGGTACGTTCCCATTCCGTCATCCAGTTGCCGGAATAAGCAAGCCAATCGGGACCGATGCGCAGACGTGCAGGGGCTGTACACGGATACAGGCTACGAGGCTGCGCCAGACGCATTGGATCGAGTGTATAGAGTTTATGGTCTGCATCGCGTACTGCTGTCATAAGTTCTCCTGTTCGCTCATCACCAGTGAGATAATAATAGAATCTGTTCCATGCTGCTTGGCTGATACGTGCTTCTTTGGCTCCACATCCCCAATGGCTGACGTTATGACGCGAACCAAGACCTGCGTTGGGACCTATGTGATATACATCGACTTCGGAAGTATGACGTGTCATGGCTTCCGCCATAGTCCAGATGTCTGCACGGCCAGTCCGCAAAAAATTATACCACAACATACCGTTACTTCCAAGTTCGGTGTTATCCCATGCATATCCGCCTACGTCATAAAGCCATTCGTGACGAACTGGATCGTAAGTGTGCATAAAGTCACCGTAATTCCAAAACCCATACCAATTATGTTGTTCTATTGATTTCTTATAATAATCAATGATATATGCGAGTCTGTCTTCGACCATTGTTGCGGTAGGAGTTGTGCGGTTAGGCAGACTCCAGATGCCGAAAGCACGTTTGCGGTGAAGATATTCGGGAGTACAGGCAAGCTGGCGGACAGAAGCTAGCAACCGGGCAAGTTCTCCGAAATGTTCTTTTCCCGGATATGCATTCAATGCTTTAAGATATAATATGCTTGTGCGGGATATGCCGTAAGGGGTACTCATGCCTTCCTGTACATCTTCATAGCTGGCTTCAAGCGAATGGGCTATGGTGTCATAATGTGCGAGATCCATAGATTCTGCTTCAGGACTCCATAGCCATACATTGGCTGTTGCACAATTGCCGCGCGCTCCCTTGATTTCAATAGTTGAAGGGTATGACTGCCAGAAATCTTTTGATGCAAACAGTATTCCACCGCTTATATCACCCACAAATGCAACACCGGAAGCACGAGCGCCTTCTGTTGTTCCGACCCATGAAGTTGTATCAACGGCTTTTTTTCTAATTGAAAAGGATTTTGGATTTAGTTGTGAGAGTCTGAATATATCCCACTTTGCTAGATTGTCAATCATGAAACGTCCTTTCTCGTCAAAAATATCGTATTCAGGAAGGGCTACTCCCATAAGCTGCAATTGCTCTATCGTTGCACCTACATTCTGCAAGCTATCTGCCATCTGTACTGGCAACGAATCGAATATCTGCTGTGGAATACCAATAACTCTGCGCCCGACAAGAGGCTGAACCGGTTCACTCCATACACCTCCGTTCTCAGCAGCAAAAGCAACATGTCTGTTGTATTCTGCCTCCCGGAAAGGAACTTCCGTTTGAAGACCGATGCTGCTGATATGATGTTGTGCCATTACGGAATCTATGGTAAATGTATGTACAAGTTTCAACTCATCGCTTCCTGCATAACAATAAATACGGACAATGAACGGCAGAAATTTGCCCTCTGCTCCTTGGTGTATGCCTTCTGCTTTAAGTGTACAGCGAACATCGCCTTTCTGCTCAATCGTCAATCTTTCGATTTTACTCACGGCTTCATGACGTTCTGTCTTTACCGTTCCTCCATAGCCATGAGACTTCACATCGTATGAACAAATCAGCCGGGTTCTACGACTGACCGTTTTATTATGGAGAGTTATACTATCGATAAGAGATTCATTGCCTTGTGCCAGATAAAGACACATATCACCTGTACAGATTTTTATCTTACCTGCATCCTCCTCAATTTTTAGACCGCATGGTTTTTCATTCTTCCGGAAAGTGGAAGGAATCATCTGCTTGTCTGTGTATAGCAAACAGGTGTCTGCATTTGCCGGAACATTTGCAGCAACAGCTTCCCACTTAATTGAACCGTCAGCCCAATAAGCCAATGTCCAGTGGTCTGAAGGAATATACTCTCCGGTGTTTGTATATAAACAGAAAGAAGCATTGCTTTTTCGTTCCCCCTTACTAAATGGAATGCCGAAAGTTGTCGGTGCATATTCGTTTGATAAATTGTCGGAAGGAAGTTTGCCACCAATCCAATTCAAAGCAATAGGTTTCCTGTCTTCATCCACTGCAGAATACTTGAAGTTGCACACTTTGGCATGGGCAAGTGTGGTTCTGAACCCAAACCATCCGGACTTCAAGGGCTTCGAGTCAAGATAATCGACAAGACATTCTCCGTCAATAAAATAGCGGACTCTGCCATCTATGCTTTCAAGACGGACATGATACCAATGATTAGGACGAAGTAAGTGCTTTTCATCTGTATATTCACTAATGATTCCGGGGCGGAAACGCGCTTCTGCCACTCCGCGCTTGTCTCCATCATAACGTCTGAATCTTGTTGTGGAATTATAGTTTCCGCCGAATCCCATATAATAAAGTTGGAGAGCATAACAATTGAGAAATACTCCGTTACGCTTCTTCATGTGTGTCCATATATTGGAAGCCTGTGGGTCGCTTGCCATCCAAAAACAGTTGAGATCACTTGTTCGTTCGTAGTTACATGGCTCCACGCTTCCTATGCTCTTTTTTATGTCCGGCAATACATCTTCTATGTGACGGTTTATGATGCAGGCATCGTATTCTATCACTACATTGCCCGTCATTTTTTCTTTGTACCAAAGAGTAAGTCCTTTTGGAGCAAGAATTTCAGCAGTATCCCCTCGCCATATAATTCGACTGTCGTCTGCCTCTGCTTCCATCCGCCAATATTTCTCCTGTGCTTTTGTCGAAAACTGAGAAGATGGAAAGAAAAGGCAAAAAAGCAGTAAGGCTTGTTTTATATGCTTTGTGGTCATTGTATGTTTTAAGGATTAAATCAATGTATTAGTCTTAATTGTTATGGAGAACACTTAAAAAAAACTTCAGTTCTGCTCTCTAACGTAGTCAACAGCACGATTCACATAATCGATGAACGGTTTTGTTGTTTGAAAGAGTTTGGCAAGTCGTTGTGCCAGATTTGGAGCACATATAAAATCTGTATCTACCGGATGCATCAGACAAAAATATTTAAGTCGGAGATACTCTGAATATGGTGCATCATTTGGAAAACCCTTTGGATTACGTTTAAGCATATTGTCTGTATCAAGATAAAATCCGGCATCAACTTTATGCTTGATAATGTGCTCAAAATCTCCTTCACCATTCATAATGTCTTCACGTATCACCTGAAGGACTTCAGGAGAACAACAATAGTCTCCGGATGCAAGAAAATGTATGTCTTGCCATGATTCTGCTTGTTCCTCACATTCAATGAAAGGTAGTTCAGAAATTGCTTTCTTTTTTCCGGCTGAGATTTGAAAATAATATCCGGAATATCCGGACTTTTTGCCACCGCGACATATAAATGCTCCAAGGTGAGTTTTGTAAGGGCTCTTGTCGCTTGAAAAGCGAGTGTCTCTATATATTCTGTATGTGCAGTCTTTGGCAGTCAACCCTTCTACAGCAGGCTCAAAAAGGCTTATTTCTTTTATCAGTTCTTCGACAAAGGTGTTGAATCTTGCCTGTACTGCGATGTATTCTGATTTATGAGCATTGAACCACTCGCGATTATTATTGCACTGTAAATCATGCAGAAATGTGATAATATTTTTCATGTGATAAATGTATTTTGAGAATTAACAAAGCAAATGAAAGTGCCTTTGTATATTAATCTGTACTTCTGATGTTTTCAACTACAAATCTTTATATAAAGGAATATCTTCAAGAAATGTATAAGTCCAGTTTTCATAATCAATCTTGCAGCAGTAATGATTTATTCCATTACTTATGACAAGATAATCTACATGCAGTACCATATTGTACCTGCATATCTGGTCAAATACTTTCTGAGTTATCTCTATATTCGGTGCCTTATATTCCATAATCATTTTTGGGGTTAGAGTATTGGTATAGAGTACAGAATCGCAGCGTCGCACCATTCCATTAAAAGTAAGCATAACTTCATTATTCATAAGAGTCTGCGAATACCCCTTATAGTTTATCAGAAAATTCACAAAATTCTGCCTCACCCATTCTTCCGGAGTAAGAGCTACGAATCGTCTGCGCAAAATATCAAGAACTTTCAGCTTACCATCTACTGTCTTTATTCTGGCTTGATATAAAGGCAGATTCAAAAGAGGAAAATCTGTCGTTTTCATTCAGAAGTTGCTATAGTTGTACTGATTTGTATGATGACCTTCTTTAATGTGTCACCTTTTTTCCGTAAGTTTGCAAAAGAATTTGCATTTGCAAAAATACAGAAAATATACGATAACATAAACATCATTATATGGCAAAAAGAACGGAAAGCTCAATAACTCACAAAGATATTATAACTTCCATACGACAGCAGGAATATGCCCCTGTATATCTGCTTATGGGAGAAGAATCATACTATATCGACCGCATTTCTGAATATATTGCGGATAATATATTGACAGAGGATGAGAAAGGGTTTAATCAACAGATAATATATTGTACGCGAGAAACCAATGTCGCAGATATAATCAATTCTGCTAAACGTTATCCAATGATGGCAAAACACCAAGTTGTAATTGTTAAAGAGGCGCAGAATCTGTTAAAATTGGACGATCTTCTTTTTTATGTACAAAATCCCCTGAAAACAACTATTCTGGTAATTTGCTATAAAAATGGAACTGTAGATAAAAGAAAGAAGATTGTTTCTGCCATTGAAAAGACCGGGATTGTATATGAAAGTCGTAAATTGAAGGAAAGTCAGCTTCCTTCATTTGTTACAGATTACCTCAGACGAAAGAATATAGGCATTGATGAACGTTCTGTTCTTATGCTTGTCGAGTCCATAGGTTCCGACCTAAACCGAATGGCAGGAGAACTTGACAAGCTGGCAATTACTTTACCTGCGAGTTTCAACAGGATAACTCCGGAGATGATAGAAAAGAATATAGGTATCAGTAAAGACTTCAATAATCTTGAACTCCGAAATGCAATAATAAATAAGGATGTCTTTAAGGCAAACCAAATTATCGGCTATTTTGAACAGAATCCTAAAGCCAATCCACCTGTAGTTACACTTGCTATGCTGTTCAATTTCTTCTCAAATATGATGCTTGCCTTTTATTCTCCAGTAAAAACAGAACAAGGGATGTGCGAGTATCTTGATTTTAGAAACTCATGGCAACTACGAGACTATATGACTGCCATGAAAAACTATAATGCCATGAAGACAATGTTAATCATTGGAAAACTTAGAGAAACGGATGCGAAGATGAAAGGTGTAGGAAAGGGCAACACAACTGACGGAGATTTAATGCGAGAACTTATTTACTTTATTATGCATTAAAATATATCTTATATAATTCTATCCGATTCTTACTACAAAAAAACATACCCCGCATTCTTTAATCTAATCTTTTGACAAAATTAAAGAATGCGGTTTTTTATATATCTTTTATAAGAATCACATACTACACAGGTCTTAGTAAAAACAGACTCTCCATTTTACTTTTGTCATTATTTAAGGTTTACATATATAAATTTTACAAGTGTAAACCTGCCAAAAGCATACTATATTTATACAAACAGAATGGGTGTTTTATTAACGTACAGTAAATTATTTATTTGATTATATACATTTGTATAATGGCATAAATATTTCAAATTTGTAAAATGTATTTTTATTCATTGTATAAATATACACTACAAACAACTTAAAATCAATGTATTGTAGATATTTATTACATTTTTCAACAATGTATATACAATAATTATACATATATTCTCCATTTTTGCACATATACAATTATGAAAAGGGAATAAATAACGCATTATAATCTAAATAATTGCTTATTTTTTGAGAATTAAGTATTTAAGTGTTTATGGCGGTGTGAATTTTACTTTGTATAAAACTTTAAATAAACATTTGGCGAATCGTGGATATAAATTTATAACTGTATAAATAGATTTAATTTACATTATGAAAAATATTTTACAATTGCTTGCGTGCCTCAAAATTAACTTGTACTTTTGTAAAGTCTTTGAAAATGTAAAAAAACAGGCTGTAGAGTACATATATTCCCTATGTCCTATTCTTTAAAAACTCAACTTATAGACTAATCATGGATGATAAAGAACGAATAGAAATGATAATGCAGGAGAAAAATCTATCGAATGTGATTTTCTGCGCAAAGACTAATATTTCCCCTGCCTCATTATCACATATTATCGGCGGGCGCACTAAACCAACTCTGCCAATCCTTCGAAATATTATAGCGGCTTTTCCTGATCTGAATCCGGAATGGGTTTTCATGGGAACAGGAGAAATGTATGCCACCACAAAACAAAATATATCGTCTGACCAATCTATGCAAGATTCTGATGCGACATTAGGCGACGATAACGAACAGGCATATATAGACAATCAAAAAACATCTTCTATCGACAGCTCCAACGTGTCACTCCTAAAAGATGATGAAGTCTCCTACTCTGCCCTTTCCGGAAACAAGTCAGATACACAACTCTTCAATTTTGAAAGTTCAAATAACGAAGCTTCACAATTGAGGCAACACAAGATTCCTATGCCAAGTATATCCGACATTGTACGCGAGACCCTTATCACAGTACAAAAGCCACAACGAAATATCGTTGAAGTCCGCATCTTTTTTGATGACGGAACCTTTGAAACTTTCTCTTCTAACAAGTAAAGAAAGATTTATGTTTCAGCTATAATTGAGTTTATGATTGGATTTAATGATTTTACACGATTGTTAAATTCAATCATTTTTTTAACATATAAATAGATTCTGATTGCATTTTTATATATTAAATTCCATCCACCTTTTCAGAAACCAATTAGGATTTATTTGTTACAATTATGTAGATATTCAACAAGCTCTTCCATAACAAACTCCCCAAATAAGCAGAATAAATAAAGCAACAGAAGAATTTGCAATGGAAGAATTTCTTATAATTTTTATAGAGGGACTTACAGACTCCCTGCTTTATACAAAATCTGAATACACTCGCTTAAAATAGCAAGAAAAAATGCTGAAATGCCATTTCTCGATTTGACAAAATGATATTTTCGCTCAAAATAAAAATTTAACACTTGGAACGATTTTTTGCTGAGGTTGAAAAGATGAAAATTTTGCCATCGAGATAATCTGTTGATAATCAGATAAATACAAAATTTATCAAAACGCTCAAAAAATCGCGTCGAACGCAATTTTTTGAATATTCTGAATATTTTAGTAATCTATTGATTATTAATATGTTACAACCAATTTACCATTTATGTCCTCAAACACCGTCCAAAATCCATTCACTTTTCAGCTTCTGTTCAGACACTCTTC
>X363_Desmarests_Spiny_Pocket_Mouse__coassemble_993_pt1 | contig 12417 bp, 3 predicted proteins | sample X363_Desmarests_Spiny_Pocket_Mouse__metabat2_low_PE_006 | metagenome-assembled genome bin X363_Desmarests_Spiny_Pocket_Mouse
TATTTTACATTTGAGAGCTGCTTTCAGAAATTTCAAAAATAAGCCCATTTTTCAACAAAACTTCCCCTCGCTCGAAAAAAGCCCGAAAAATCGCGTTTTTTCGCAAATAGAATGTTAAAATTTTGAAGTGACAAAAAGATAGTAAAATGTGTAAAATAATTTCTATTTGTTTTTGTTTTGTGTATTTTGATAACAAGTGCATCGCTGTGAAAAACGGCATGAGAAGTCTGTTGAATATATTCATATAAACTTCAAAAATCCCTTCCCTAAGTTTAAATATTCTTGGAAATTCATGCTTGTGTATTTTGTAAATTTGATTTTTCTATTAGTATATATAAAATTTTGCTGTTTTTATGTATTTTTGCAACACCGTGCAATGTTTGTGTCAATTTGCCCTCTTCTTGAGCTGTTGGTGTGCCATGACGGTCATTTCTAAATAAAAGGTGAATTCTTGGTTAAGTATGTAAGTCTTTATTTGTGTATAGGCATTATGTTCTTCGGGAATAAACTCCTGTACTTTTTATGTGGAAAGGGGATGAAAAATTAATTAGTGTTATTTTGTCTATTTTGGGGAGTTTGCGGACTTTTTACATATTTATTTAAAGTTATGGGGAGAATTAGACTTTTTGTTTCTTCTTTGTTTTTCGTTTTTTCAGTTGCAGCAACTTATGCGCAGGAGATACTGACAGCTACGTTGCAACACGGTGATGAACTCAAGGTTTTTAATGGTAGTTATGCTTTTTTGCAAGCTCATTCTGCGGCGGTTGACGGAGATATTATATACTTGTCACCGGGAACATTCTACGGAACTGATATTACAAAAGCGGTGACTGTGCAGGGAAGTGGTGCTATTGTGAATAAAGAGGCTGGAACGGGCATCACTTTTTTAGAAGGAAATTACAGGGTATATGGCAACGGTTATACAGGGGGGAACAGTGAACCTACTTATATAAAAATGCCTGATACTACACACAATGGATTAGTGTTGGAGGGGCTGTATTTTAAAAATGGTCTTCAATTCAAGAATGCTATAAAAGATGCCGTTGTTCGTAAATGTGTGGTTAATGAGACTTTTGATTTTACAACTGCAAATAATCTGCATATTGATCGGTGCAATATGGCTTTGTTCTCGATTGCAAATTCTTCGACAAATGTTGTGGTTGATAATTCAATATTAGGTTGGGTATGTATGTATAGTGATAGAAATAATTCTGCAAATTCAACGACTTCGACTTTGAGTTTTAGAAATTGTGTGTTGCGTAATGTGCATCAAAATATTACAGCCTTTTACTTAAATAATATTATTGGCGGTGTCTATTATTACAGCAACGGTTGGCAATATGATAAATCTCTAAAATTCACTTGCTCCGCCTATAACAACCTGTTTTTAAGTTCCAAAGGAAATGCCGATGACGTTATTCAGCAGGATGGTAATATGTTTATAGACCATGCGGATATTTATGAGGATGCTAATAATTGTGTTCTCACAGAGGAAGCAGCAAGCACGTATCTCGGACAAGACGGTACGCAGGTAGGGCTTTATGGCGGAATGACTCCTTACAGCCTTGTGCCTACTTATCCGCAGATTGTGGAGAATAATATTGCGGCGCAATCTACGGCTGACGGAATTCTTAAGGTGAGTGTGAAAGTGGCGGCTCAGAGCAAATAATGGTAAAAACAGCAGAACGTATGAGAAAATTTATTTTCCCATTGTGGATGTCTGCTTTCCTGTCTTCCTCATGGCTGAATGCGCAGTCGGTGACGGAATATGAATATTGGATTGACCATCATACGGCAGAAGCCGGAAGGGGTGGAGTGGAAAACGGACTTGTTGATTTCAATGTCGATGTTTCTTCTCTTTCCGATGGCATTCATACATTCTCATTGCGCATCCGTGACGATGAAGACAGATGGAGCATTCCATATACAAGGCTTTTTTATAAAGTGTCGAAGCCGCAGGAACAGGGGGTTGTTGTCTATGAATATTACATTGATGATGAGACAGACAAGCGGACTTCCGTTGTGACGGACGGCGGACTTGTCGATTTCAATACCGATGTCTCCTCCCTTTCGTCCGGTCTTCACAAATTGTCTCTGCGGACGCAAGACAGCGGAGGGCGATGGAGTACACCGCATATACAGTATTTTTATTATGTGGCTCCGCCAAGACAGACGTCGCTTGCGCGGGTTGAATATTATTGGGATGATAATTGTGCTTCTCGACAGACGGTGAATTTGGATAATTCCGGTGTGTTTTCTGAAGATTTGGATGTGAGCGGATTTTCCGATGGACTTCATAAACTGTTTGTTCGTGTGCAGGATACAGACAGTGTGTGGAGCACCCCATATTGCCGATTGTTCTATAAGGAAGGAGAAGCGAGAATCATAGGCTATGAATATTGGTTCAATAAAGGCTACGAGGAGCGCAAGTTTGAACCTATAGAACCGGTGGCTGTCTATGACATGAAGAATGTGTATGTTGATGTGACACCGGTATGGAATCTGTCAGACGAGGATTCTGAGGAGACTCCAGAGAATACTTTCCATATCAGGTTCAAAAATTCCAAGGGACAGTGGAGCGAATTGATATCCCATGTATTTACCAAAGGACAATTGCAGATGGACATTGCTGACTATGAGATTCTTAAAGCGTTCTATCTTGCTACGGGAGGCGACGAGTGGAAACATCCTTGGGACATTTCTTCTTCGGAAATCCATGCGGAGCTGTGGGACGGAGTGAATTTCAAGGGCGGCAAAGTGTATGACATTTATTTGCCGGAGAATAATCTGACAGGTAAGTTGCCGCAGGAGATTTTCTCGCTTTCCGAACTGGAGAGTCTTAATCTGAGCGGAAACAAGTTGCATGGACGTATCGACAGTTTGTTTGCCGGGATGGATGCAGGTGAGGTTTCCGGTGTGCTTTCCTCTGTTAATCTCAGTGGCAATGCACTCAGTGGCGAAATCGTCTCGTTTGCTTCGGCTGTCCCTGCTCTCCGAAGCCTTGACCTTTCGGGTAACCAGCTTACCGGGGCAGAAGGAACACTGCCGGAAGAATTGGAGGATGTGGATTTGTCGAATCAGTTTGTGGCTTATGTGGATGAGCAGACTGGAATACCTTCGTTGGTACGCAATGCTCCTGTCCATGTCCTATGGCTTGGCGAAACAATGGATGTTCCGCTCAGTTCATTGCAAATGTATGGTTTTGGAGAGAAAGATAGTGATGATGCCGATGCGCCGGACTTGTTGATTACAGACCGTGAAGGAAAAGCGACATTACATCTGAAATATGATACTGACGCTTTGGCATATAGGTGCAGTTTGGACAAGGAGTGGAGGCTTGGAAGAGGCGACACGCTTGTGGCTGTGCAGCAGGAAGGCATTGCTGCCGGTTATTCCATGAATGTGCTGTTTGATTATGCTATGGGAGATGCCAATATCGACCACATTGTAGATGTGCTTGATGTGCAGCATTCCCTGAACTATGCCTTGGCAGATGGTGAAGGTGGTGTTCTTCCGTTTAATTTTTCTGCGGCTGATACATATACTGATGCACAGATTACGGTTCAGGACATCGTAAGAACCGTGGAACTTGTGCTCGGCACGAAACTTGCGGAAACAGGGCTTGTGAAAAGTCTGCATGGATGCTCTGTTGCGGATGATGCGGATGCTCGGCTGTTCATACAGGATGGCAGACTTGTGCTTGAAACACAGATACCTGTGGCGGCAATGGATGTAGCCATTGACAATGTAAGTGAGGGTGAAATGCGTTCTTTGATGAACAGCAATAAGTTTGCTTGTGTATGCTGTCAGTCCGGACATAGTCTGCGTATGCTGGTGTATTCTCCGTCTGGAAATACATTTGCTGTTGGTCGTACTGAACTTGCTGGACTCTATAGCAAGGATGCGAGGGTTGCAACGGCTGTTTTGTCTGATGCGGATGCACACTATGTCTCTGTAAGTATCGGTGATATTGCAGATGGATTGGATGTGGCGAAAACGGACAACGGATGGGATGTTTGTCTTGCGGATGGACATTTGGTTGTTGATGTGCCGCATGGGAATGTGAACTTGTCTATTGAGTTGCTGGACATGCAGGGACGTGTGCTTGCAGTGAAGGAATGTGGAGAATTGATGACCGGACGGCATTGTATCGATATTCCTTTGTCGGGCAAAGGAGTATATATGGTGAGAGTCGGCAATGGATATCAGTACCGAATATTGAAGTTTAGAAAGTAGAAGAATATTGATAGTTGAATTGATTTATGGATAAAACATATAAGCATATTATCCTTTTTTTCTTTATGCTCTTTGTTTCCTTGACGGTGTATCCACAGACGAATGTGGTTGGCATTGAAACTCTCAGGTGTGGAGCAGGAAAAGAGGTGAACATACCGGTTGCCCTCACCAATTATGATGAGGTGGTGGCATTGCAGCTGAAACTTGAGTTGCCATTTGCAATGGATGAAGATTCGGAGTGCAGACTGTCTGACAGAAGTAACGGGCATAGTATCTCTGTCCGTCGGCTTAGTGGCAATACTTATCTTTTCGTGATTTTTTCTGCATCTAACAAGCCTGTAAGAGGCGGTGCGGGAGATTTGTTTTATATTCCGATGAGAGTTCCGGAGAGTTGTATTGCCGGTGAGGAATATAAGATAACATGCAGTCAGCAGATTATCAGTGACGTAGAAGGACGTAACATCTGTAATGCGGACTTTGAGGAAGTGGCTGTTGTGATTACAGATGAGCCGCGTCCGGACTTGAAGGTGGGTGCGGTATGTGCGGCAGAGTCGAGTGTTGTTCCCGGTGGTAGAATCAGTTTGTCATGGACTGTGACGAATGTGGGTGATTTGAATACTTCGGGAGGATGGAAAGAGAACGTTAGTTTGGTGTCTGTTTCCGGAGAGAGATGTTTCCTCGGAACTGTATATCATGAAGGTACACTTCATGCGGGTGGTGAAATCTCTCGTCAGGCGGACTTTAATATACCTTCTCTTCCTGGCATTGACGGTAAGGTTAGTGTGGAAGTGACTGTGGTGGCGGACAAAGATTGCGGTGAACTTCCGGTAGATGAAGGGAATAATACCGCATGGTCTGAGAATAGTTTGGAACTTGCCGGAGTGTTGAGTTTTGAAATGCCTGCATCGGCAATTTCAGAGAACTATTCTTCTCCTATAGCCTGCAAACTTTACAGAAGCGGAAGTAGGGCTGCCAATCAGACATTCAAGCTGTTTGCTGATGATGCAGCGCGTTTGCAATTGCCGGAAGAAGTTGAGATTAAAGCTGGGCAGTCCGGATGCTTGTTCTATATTTCGGTAAAGGATAACGACATACTTGATGAGGATTCGCTCGTTACTGTCAGTGCATCCGGTTGCGGTTATGATTTGGCAACGGCAGTGGTGAGAATTGAAGATGACGAATTGCCGAAACTGAGTGTGGAGTTTTCGAAGAACATGATTGAAGAGGGGGAAGCGGTCACGTTGACTGTGACGGCGGAACGTGCGTTGTCTGCTCCGCTTACAGTCTTTTTGTCTTGTGACTATTCGAAACGTTTTACGTTCCCTTCACAGGTGGTTATTCCACAAGGCGGAAAGTCGGCAAGTGTAGAGGTGACGGCTGTTGACGATAATCTTCCGGACATGATGATTGATGCCACATTTACAGCTGTGGCGGAACATTATGAGAGCGGTGAAGGGTATGTCATGTTGGATGATGACGATGTGCCGGAAATAGAGTTGATACTGACTCCTCACTCTATGGCAGAATCGGCAGGAAGTGCGGCTGTAATCGGTAAGTTGAGACGTACAACCAACAAGGATTCCAAGGTGACGGTGGTGTTGACAGACAATGCAGACGGAGAACTTATTTATTCTTCTAAGAAAATAGTGCTTGAGCCGGGTGTTGAAGAAAACATGTTTGTGCTTGGAGTAAAAGATAACAATGTGGTTGATGGGACTCGTGTGTATGATGTGACAGCTTCTGTGTATATCTCATCTTGCAACTGTTCCGCATCAGGAACGACAGCTGGTACTGTATCGCAGAAAATCACAATCTGTGATGATGACGGTCCGGCATTAGGAGTTAAAGCCTCAAAGACTGTCGTACTTGAAGGAGCGACAGCCGTGCTGACTCTTTCGAGAAATACTTCCGTGAATGATGTGTTGATTGTTTCTATTACAAGTGATAATGATGATTGTCTTGAATATGAACATGAAGTTGCTTTTCCGGTTGGGGCGGCATCAATAGATATTCCTGTAGTTGTAAAGAAAAACGATGTCTCTGGTGATGACCGTACAGTGACTTTCACTGTATCTGGTGAGAATTTCTCTGATGGAACTTGCTGGATGATGATAACTGACCGTACCTTGCCGGATGCGTATGTGTCGGGATTGACTCTTTCTTCGTTCAATGTGGAAGCGAAGGGTACTGCTGACCTGATGATAAAGGTGGCGAATGGTGGTGAAGCTTTTCTGCCTGCAAGGACTAAGCTTTCCGTTTATTTCAATGGATATTTATATACTACGCTCTATACGGGAGAGGATATTGCTCCGGGAGAGAGCGAGATAATATCAGAGAGTATAGATATGCCGGATTTGACAGGTGACTACACGATGAAAGTGGTGGTAAATGAATCGCAGACTGTGAACGAATTGTTCTATGGGAATAATTCGTCTGAACAAATTACAGTGCGTCTGCTTCCTCGTTTCACGGCTACAGTATCTTCAGACAAATCAGTCTATGCTCCGGGCGAGAAAATCGTATTAAAAGGGCAGGCTTCCGGTTCTGCGGTTGCCAATACAGAGGTGGATATTTATGTAGTCAATGCCGGCTATCGCCATGTGTTCAAAGCAATAACGGATGACCAAGGTGCCCTTACAGCGGAATACACTCCGTATGCAGGACAAATCGGACATTTTACAGTAGGGGCATGTTATCCGAATGAAAAAACATCTGTTGCGCAAGCTGAATTTGATGTGGTCGGATTTGAAAAACGAATCAATGGATATGTTTCTTGTGAGGCATTGACAGGAGAGACATATAATGGGAATATTAGTATATATAATCCAAGCAATATAGCACTGACAGGAATAACAGCCGATGTGATTTCTGCTCCGGCGAACTGCAATGTTGACGTTAGTATTCCCGATGTCATAAGCGGATATTCGCAAATGCTATTGAATTATCAGATAAAAGGATATGCGCCTACATTATCTGATGACTGGGAGACTTTGCGTATTCGTCTGACTTCTGCAGAGGGCGCATCAACAGATGTCGTGATATACTACTATTGTCGTTCTCCTAAAGCAGAACTGAAATCAAATATTTCACAAATACAAACAACTGCAACAAAAGGAACTTCACGTGATTATTCTTTTGTCATTACGAATACAGGACAAGGGGAGACTGGAAAAATTACTTTTGCTTTGCCTCAATGGATGAGTGTCGTTACAGGAGAGACAATGGCTTCTTTGTCCACCAGTGAATCTGCAACAGTAATTCTTCGTATTACTCCGACTGAGGAAATGCAATTAAATGTTCCAGTAACCGGAACAATTGGAATCAATATGGAGCATGGTGATGGCATTCCTCTTGCGTATTCGATAGAGCCTGTCTCTGATGTGAATGGTACACTTGTGTTTGATGTTTGTGATGAAAACACTTATTATTCATCGGATGCGCCTCATGTTCAGGGAGCAAAGGTTGTAGTGCAGCATCCTGTCACAGGAATAGTTATTGCTGAAGGTGTTACAGATACTGACGGAATATTCTCAGTAACATTGCCGGAAGGATATTATTCTGTATCAGTAACAGCAGATAAACATGATGTATATAAAAACAACTTGTTGGTTTCGCCAAGTTTAGAAACTAAAGAAATCGTAAATCTTTCTTGCCAGGGTATAAACATCGACTACAAGTTGGAGGAGACAACCATGTCGGATGTATATAACTTTAAACAAGAAGTGAAGTTTGAAACTAATGTTCCAGTTCCTCAGGTAGTACTTTCTGTTCCGGAATATATACCGGCAGATACTTTGTCTGTAGGTAATTCTTTGATATTCTTGGTGTCATTGAAGAATGAGGGACTTATTACGGCACAAGATGTAGAATTGCTTTTACCGGGGAATCTTAACACTATGGAGTTTGCCACAGTTGAAGAACTTGCTCCTTTTGATATTGCGCCTCAGCAGACAATTGTTGTTCCCGTAAGGGTGACAAAAACAGCTGTGCCGACTGTATCTCGTGCAAGAATCGCACCGATAGATGATGATCCTTGTGTGAATCAAATGGGAACCTTGTACTATTGGGACTGTGGTTCTGACCGTAAATGGCACAGATATGGAGTTGCTTTCCGTACAGGTTCTTGTGGACAAGGTAATTCTGGTAATGAGATAATTGGGGATGGTGATGACAATGACGATGACGGCAAGGGTATCGGAAATGTTTCGCGCGAGGTGCTTGAAAAACTTCTTCAAACAACTTCTGATTTACTGTCGGCAGGAAGTGATGTCCTTAATGAATTGTTCCCACCACAACGTCCTCATAAAGAAGAACCGGGAAAATATGAACCGAAAGAAAAACAGGACAAGGTAAAAAGAGAGGACAAAGGATGTGAACCATGCCAAAATAGACTCTATATAAAAATGGCACAGTGTGCGGCTGGCTTTTTACCTGATTTTTTAGGCTGTGCTACGGGCTTAGGCTCATGCGCTTGGGATATAACTCATGGTCATCATGGTTGGAGAAATTGGGCGGGATGCGTAACAAGTGCTGTAGGTTGTGTTCCTGGACCAATTGGAATAATATCAAATATTATAGGATGCCTTATTTCGTTTACTGAACCATGTGATTTAGAAGGAAATGAATCAAAAAAAGGTAGAGCAGGGAGGATTTCATCAGAACCATCTTATATAGAAGATTTCCGAAGAAAAGCAGAGATTCCGCTCAAAGAATTAAATGCATATAAAAAATATCTTTTAGAATATTTTGGATCAGAAGAATGGGTAAGTGTAGAAAATTCGAATGAGTTGGAACTTTTTTTATGGAAATTAGAAGAAGATGAATCAAAGTACATTAATTATAAAGATTATATAGATGTTAGACCTTTGGGAATATCATCTGAAGTTCTGGAAAGGTTTATTGAAAGATTGAATAATACTACTAAATATTATGAAAGCGGCAAATCGTCAGATAATTATATTGACGTGGAAAGGCTTGACAGTTATATAACAGATATTATTAGTGCGGAAGAAGAAAGTGCTTTCATGGGATATGAATCTACGACTGACATGTGGAATCAAGAATATGTTGCCGTAATGGAAAAACTGACAGAAGCATCTAATTCAGTCTGTTCATCCGTTTCATTGCAGTTCTCTCAGAATATGGTGATGACACGGCAGGCTTTCAGAGGAACTCTGACCGTTTTTAACGGACATGAGTCAGACCCTATGGAGAATGTGAAGGTGAGCTTTTTCGTACTGGATGATGAAGGTAAGAATGCCAATTCTAAAGTACAAATGTCTGTAGAGACTTTGGACGCATTTTCCGGAGAGTTGTCATTAGATGATGAATGGAATCTTTCTGCACAGACTACAGGTACAGCTACATTCCTTTTTATACCGACTAAGTATGCTGCAGAAAAGGAAGCCAAGAGATATACTTTCGGAGGGGAAATCACATATACAGATCCTTTTACAGGGCTTGAAACAACTCGTTCTTTGCTTCCTGTCACAATGACTGTCAATCCTTCTCCTAATTTGGATGTGGACTTTTTCATCCCGCGCAATGTTTTTGCCGATGACCCGCTGACTGAAGCTGTGGAGAAGTCCGTACCGGCGGAAATGGCTGTGCTGATTAACAACATTGGCTATGGAGACGCAAAGAATGTAAACTTCAGTGTTCAACAACCTCAGATTGTATCTAATGAGAAGGGGTTGGCTATAGATATGAAGATTGTAGGCTCTTCGTTTAACGGTACAGATAAGGCTGTTTCTCTCGGAACATCTGCAGTCACCGATTTCGGGACAATTCCTGCCATGACTACGACATACGCACAGTGGTGGTTGGAGAGTTCTTTGCTGGGACATTTCACAGACTATGATGTGTCTGCCACTCATGTGACAAGTTTTGGAAATGAGGATTTGTCGTTGTTGAACAATGTGGCTGTACATGAGCTTATACATAGTGTAAGAGATGTGTCTGCATCAGGGGAGAATCTTGCCGGCTTCCTTGTCAATGATATTATCGATGCGGAAGATTTGCCTGATATGCTGTATCTGTCGGACGGAACAATGGAAAAAGTGGATGAGGTGGTTTCTGTTTCGTGCAGAGCAAACGGTAGCAGTGAGTATGTATTGACTTTGGATGCGGCTTCCGACGGATGGGGATATGCTGTGGTATCAGACCCGACGAGAGGACGTATGACGCTCTCTTCTGTGCGTCGAAGTGACGGTTCAGAGGTTGATGTACATAATTTCTGGCAGACCTACTGTACCCTGCGCGATGGAAAGGAACCGCTGTATGAGAACCGTCTGCACCTTGCGGATAGGATGAATAGCGGAACTTCTACCTATACTCTGACTTATGTTCCGAGTCTGGAACAATTTGAAGTGAGCATCATGACGGATGGATACGGAGGCACGGTCTGTGGTGCTGTGGATGGAATGTATGATTATGGCACAACGCTGACCCTTGTTGCAGTTCCAGAAGAAGGTTATGTATTGAAGTCATGGACGGTGAACGGCGAGGACATGGGAAGCGTAGAAGTGTTTTCCGTGATGATAGAACAGGATACGGAGATTTTGGCTGTGTTTGAGAAAGAAGAAGTCTCTACGTTAGACTATGCGTTGGCTGAAGGCTGGAACTGGATTTCGCACGGACTGAAATCGGATGTGAGCATTTCCGTTTTCGGTAATAAGGCTGAACGTATTGTGGCTCAGACTGAAGAGGTCGTGAATGATTCCGAATATGGACTTGTCGGTAATCTTTCCGTGATGCGTCCTCTCGAAGCTTACAAGGTGAAACTTGCTTCCGGCATGGATATTGCCATAAATGGTTATAAGCTTGATGCGACGCGCATGTATGTGAATCTGCGCCGAGGTTGGAACTGGATGGGATGCCCTGTTGACTATGCTTGCACTCTTGCCGATGCATTTCTTGGTTCTGTATCAGAAGATGGTGATGCCATTTGCGGACAAGACGGATATGCTGTGTATGAGAATGGTGAATGGTGTGGAACGCTCGATGTTCTTGTATCCGGAAACGGCTATCTTTATAAGTCCGTTTCTGACAAGCGATTGTTTTATAACACCGATTTGTCTTATTCTTCAAAACTTTTTGGACAGCAGGAACTGGTCGGGGCAGAAAGTCTGTTGTGGAATGCGGATAAGCATAAATATCCTAATACGATGAATATCACTTCCGACTTGTATATGGATGAGGTAAAAGTTGAACCGGATGTTTTCCATGTAGGAGCATTTTGTGGGGAAGAATGTCGCGGAGTTGGTAAATATGTACAAGGTATGCTTTATCTTACTGTGTATGGAGAAGGAGGTGAAGCTATTACTTTCAAGGCGGTTGATTGTTATAGCGGAAAACTTTGGGACATAGAAGAATGTAGCTCGTTTGTGGCGGATGTCATAGGCAGTCGTAAACATCCTTATTTGTTCCATCTTCTTGATGACAATACTGGTATGGTGGGTAATAGTCTTGTGTGGAAGATAAGCCCGTCAACGACAACTGATAATATCTATGTGTCATCAGGTATTGGACATGTTGATGAGATAACAATCACAAGTTCCTCTGGAACTGTTGTCCTGTCGATTAAAAAACAACAGGATGGTGCTCCAATCAGTCTTGCTCGTTTCTCTCCGGGAGTTTATGTCGTGTATGCGAAGTCAGGAGGACATATTTACCGCAAGAAGATAGTGAAGTACTGAGACACTGTTTGACATTTGTTTGTAGCTGTTGTGTTCGGCAATTCTTCCTGTTTTTAAATGTATCATTCAAACAGGAAGATTCTGCCGAACACATTCATTTTTAAACAGCAAGAAGTGTCAAAATTCATTCCCTTCCATTTTGACAAATTGATTTTCGCCAAAGGCGAGATTTTAACACTTGAAACATTTATTTACAATAGACAAAATCTGATCAATTATGCTAATGTATTGCAAATCAATAAGATAACGCTTTGAAAAAAGGTGCCAGTTTTACCTTAAAAATCAATACTTCCGGTTGAAATAGTAAATGCTTGATTTACTGTGTGTTAACTTTTGAAATACTTGATACATGTCAATTATAATTCCCCTTGCCCATTTTTGTACGGATTTTTGGACAAATAGAGAATTTTACATCCATTAACACAAAACCCAGTGTTCGGTGTCTTTTTCCCCGATTCCAAGAGTTTTTTCAGCAACAGTGCGC
>X363_Desmarests_Spiny_Pocket_Mouse__coassemble_997_pt1 | contig 12404 bp, 11 predicted proteins | sample X363_Desmarests_Spiny_Pocket_Mouse__metabat2_low_PE_006 | metagenome-assembled genome bin X363_Desmarests_Spiny_Pocket_Mouse
ATCTTCAACAGATTCCTCCGTTGCTACTGTATGCTATGACAAATAATTTTTAAGCATTGACAGTTTTCTTATACTGCCTGTTCTTTAATTTCCCATACACCTTCCACATGGCAGGTATGAGGAAGATGTCTGCGGCAATCCATGCGGCAGGGTCTCCTATGGCTACACCGATGAAGCCGAACAAAGGTACGAGGGTGAGGCTGACGGTTATTCGGGCTATCATTTCGAACACTCCGGAAAGCATGGAGAGGTTGGTGAATCCCACACCTTGAAGGGAGTAGCGCAAGATGCAGAGAGTGCCGAGAAAGATATAGAAGATGCATGAGATATGCAGAAACTGTTCACTTTTGTCGAGAATCTCCGTTTCTGATGAATTGACGAAGATTGTTGACAAATCGCGCGAGAACAGCAGGAGGATTATCATGGTAAACAGGGTGTAGCATGTCATCATGCCCATAGCTGATTTGATGCCGGAACGGATGCGGTCTATTTGTCCGGCACCGAGATTCTGACCGCAGTAGGTAGCCATGACTATTCCGAGGTTTTCAAACGGACAGATGAAAAACATCTTTATTCGCATACTTGCGGTAAAGGCTGTGACGTATATGGCTCCGAGAGAATTGTTTGCACTTTGCAGTATGATGCTTCCTATTGCTGTGATGGAGAACTGTAGCCCCATCGGAATACCCATTCCGAGGAGTGTCTTTATGTTTCTTCTTGACAACCGTTCTCGGATTCCTCCTATGGGAGCTGTTTCTTTTAAAATGGGGAAGTGGCGGTGCATGTATCTCTGGCATAATATGACAGAGATTCCTTGCGCAATGACTGTGGCGATGGCAGCTCCGGCTGTTCCCCATCCGAACAGTACGATGAATATCAGGTCGAAGACAACATTGAGTACTGAGGCTATGAGCAGAAATAAGAAAGGTGTCTTGCTGTCTCCGAGAGCGCGGATGATACTTGCCAGCAGGTTGTAGGACAGCGAAAAAGGAATGCCGATGAATGTGACGAGCAGGTAGTTGTAGGCATCGTTGGATATGATGTCCGGAGTCTGCATCCATCTTAGGATGGGTGCGCACAGGAGGGAGGTGATGATGGCGAGTATCACGGATATGGCTCCTCCTACCCAGTAGCTGTTATATATGTATGAGCGCATCCGCGTATAGTTCTTTGCACCGAATGATTGGGCTATTGGAATGCCGAATCCCCCGGTACAGCCGTTGCAGAATCCGAGTATGAGGAAGGTGACGGAGGTGCTTGCTCCGACTCCCGCCAAAGCATTTATGCCGAGGTATCTGCCTACTATGGCGGCATCTATCAGGCTGTATGTCTGTTGGAGAATGCTGCCGAGAAGCAGCGGCATTGCAAAATTCAGAATTAGCCGGAATGGTGCTCCGACTGTCATGTCTTTTGTCATGTGCTTTTTTCTTTTGTAACTCTTAGAATCTTATTCCTGCGAAGAATCTGGCTTTGAAGTTCTCTTTCATGAGAGCAAATTTTTCTTCTTCTCCCACTTTGTACATTTGATATACGGATGTGACCCCGAAGAAATAGAATCCGGTGGAATATATGGCGGAAAATCTTCCGGTGACAGAGAAATCAAAAAATCTCCACGGCATTTTTTCTTGTCGGTCGGCAGAATACAGATTATAGTTTTTCCAGACCACGAAAGAGGGTAGGGCGGACAAGTGCAAGAGCCAGCGTTTTCCCGGCACATAGTTATAGGCATAACCTGCGCCCAGTGTGGCATGAGTCATGTTTATGCGTCTTATGTCGTATCCTTTGTCTGTGTTTATCAGATTGGCGGGCATCTTGATGTTGCCTGTGGAGAATGATGCGCCAAGAAGGAAACTCCCTTGGCTTCTTTTCTGTATATAGCTTTGTGTGAATGCGGCAGGGTATGAGAATTTGCGTTTATTAAAGGCATAATATCCGTTGACAGTCACGCTTTGCAGTTTTACACCGCTAAAATCCATGTTCTCGTTTACCCCTTCATGATTGACGTGTCCGGTGAAAGAATGGAGGTTATTGACGGATATGTCACCGCCAAAAGAGTTGGTGTAGAAGTTGAGGAACCATTCCATGTCGGTCTTTTTACCTGTCAGGTGTGCGGGATTGAAAGACAAGGAGGTGGATAATCCTTTATAGTTTATGTTGATACCAATCGTCTTTTTTTCTTCGCTGTTCATTTCGTATGTGTAATGTTTCCCGAAAATGTCAGCCCCTTCTACAGTGAACCTCGTAGCTTTGAAGTCTGTTCTTATTTTCAACGTCCAGTGTGTGGAAGGGCGCACCACATAGTGGGTGTCCGTTTTTGTTTCATACATTTTGCTTAGCAGACTGTCAAATCTTATGAGCAGTGATTTCTTGCCTTTGTGTGTTGTGTCTGAATCGTTTTGTAGCCTTTCTATAAACTTTTTGGACTTTTCTGTCAGAATTTCTTGCGTATGCAACATCTTGTCGCTTTGTGCTGCGGCATGAGATATGTAGATATGTGATAATGCAAGCATGAATGCTGTGGAAGCTATGCAAGACGATGTTCTCATTTTTATCTTTCGACTCCTATTGTCATTATAGTAACATCTGAAAACACTTCTATCTTATGGCGGGAACCGGCTGGCACATAGATTATATCATCTTTGGCGCATTCATGAACTGTTTCGTTTATGATGACAATCATGGCTGCCTCATTTGCGTGTTGGTCACAGCAATGGGCATAAGAGATGTTCGGCTCATTTTTTATGATATAGAAATATTCATCCATATCCGGGTGAACATGCTCTTGTATAGTAGTGCCGTGTGTGAGTTCCGTAATAGCTATTTGTGTAATTTTGCTTTCCGTTTCTTCATTGGCGATTAAGACACGCTTCATACCGGCACCGTGAGATGTCGGTATATATGGGATATTATGTAAATTTCTCTTAATCATTATATTTCTTCGCTCTTTTATTTTTTTGACTTTTGCTTCTTTGACTTTTGCTTCTTTGACTTTTGCTTCTTTGACTTCTTTTATTTTCTTATTGCATAATCCTTTTATTGGCATCAGTATCCTGAAAATCTTGCTGCCTAATTGTTTGTCTGGCAAATTTACTCTTTTTCTACCGAAGTGTAAAGTTTTTTACAAGGTTATGATTGTTTTAGTTTTGAAATAACCTTATTAGTTTTATTTGTTGTGGAGCTGGAAATAAAAAAGCTTCCCGCCATCTTCATGATGACGGGAAGCTTTAATGTTTATATAATTAATGTCAATTATTTGCTGAGTGCAAGAGCTACGTTTACAGCACAAGCTACAGTACAACCAACCATAGGGTTGTTTCCGATACCGAGGAATCCCATCATCTCAACGTGAGCAGGAACTGAAGAAGAACCTGCGAACTGAGCGTCTGAGTGCATACGGCCGAGTGTGTCTGTCATACCGTAAGATGCAGGACCTGCTGCCATGTTGTCTGGGTGAAGTGTACGTCCTGTACCACCACCAGAAGCAACAGAGAAGTATGGCTTACCAGCAAGCACACGCTCCTTCTTGTATGTTCCTGCAACCGGATGCTGGAAACGAGTTGGGTTAGTAGAGTTACCAGTGATAGATACATCCACATTCTCGTGCCAAAGGATTGCAACACCTTCGCGAACATCATCAGCTCCATAGCACTTTACTTTTGCGCGAGGACCGTCAGAGTAAGGAGTTTCCTTTACAATGTTGAGTTCTCCTGTATAGTAGTCGAACTTGGTCTGAACGTATGTGAATCCGTTGATACGGCTGATAATCATAGCAGCGTCTTTACCAAGACCGTTGAGGATACAACGGAGAGGGTTTGTACGAACTTTGTTTGCCATTTCTGCAATCTTGATAGCACCTTCTGCTGCTGCAAATGACTCGTGACCGGCAAGGAATGCGAAACACTGAGTTTCTTCACGGAGAAGACGTGCTGCGAGGTTACCGTGACCGATACCTACTTTACGGTCGTCTGCTACTGAACCAGGGATACAGAATGCCTGAAGACCTATACCTATAGCTTCTGCTGCGTCAGCTGCATTCTTGCAACCTTTCTTTATAGCGATAGCTGAACCTACTACATAAGCCCATTTTGCATTCTCGAAGCAGATCATCTGAGTCTCCTCACAAGTCTTGTAAGGATCGAGACCAGCTTTCTCGCAGATTTCATTAGCTTCTTCGATAGAAGCGATGCCGTTCTCGTTCAGAGCAGCGAGAATCTGCTTGATACGACGGTCCTGTGATTCAAAACTTACTTCTCTTATCATATTTTGCTTCCTCCTTATTATTCTTTGCGTGGGTCAATAGATTTAACAACTCCCTGTTCTGCCTTTGTACGTCCGTATGTACCTGTTACACTCTTGAGAGCTTCGTCTGCAGGAACACCTTTCTTGATGGCATCCATAAATTTACCCATGTGTACGAACTCATATCCGCAAACTTGGTCGTCTTTGTCGAGGAACATTTTTGTGATGTAGCCTTCTGTAAGCTGGAGGTAGCGAGTACCTTTGAGCTTTGTTCCATAAAGAGTACCAGTCTGAGAGATAAGACCCTTACCGAGGTCTTCAAGACCTGCACCAACCATGAGACCGCCTTCAGAGAAAGCAGACTGTGTACGTCCATAGACAATCTGAAGGAACAGTTCGCGCATGGCTGTGTTGATTGCGTCGCAAACAAGGTCTGTATTAAGAGCCTCAAGGATAGTTTTTCCCGGAAGAATCTCAGAAGCCATAGCTGCAGAGTGAGTCATACCAGAGCATCCGATAGTCTCTACAAGGCATTCTTCAATTACACCTTCTTTCACATTGAGTGTAAGTTTGCATGCACCCTGCTGAGGAGCACACCAACCGATACCGTGAGTCAAACCTGAAATATCCTTGATTTCTTTTGCCTGCACCCATTTTCCTTCTTCCGGAATTGGAGCTGGTCCGTGGTTAGGACCTTTGGCAACACAGCACATGTTCTGTACTTCTTTTGAGTAAACCATATACTTTATCGTGTTTAAGAGTGAATAAAAATAAATTGTTAAATATTCTCACGCAAAGTTATGAAAAGAATTTTGTAATTAAGCAAATGAGCCGGCTTTTTTTTATAAAACCTTCAAGTTTGGACTTTAGGATTATGAAGGTTATAAAATTGTTATAAGGTTACGAATTTATAAGGTTGTGAGGTTTTATGCAATTTTATATTCATTATTAATAGTCTGTCTTATAACATAAAACCTCACAACCTTATAATTGTTATTCATATCTTATTGCTTCTATCGGGTCCATTGATGCGGCTTTTTGTGCCGGGAAATATCCGAATCCCACACCAATGACCGTACATACGGCAAATGAAACAAGTATGCTCCACAATGGGATGGATGTGGGCAAGTTGAATGCGGCGCAGATATATGTACCAAGCCATCCCACAATGATTCCGAGGATGCCTCCGGTAATACTAATCATGATGGATTCGATAAGGAACTGGTTGCTTATATCTATGCCTCTTGCACCCACCGACATTCTTAAACCTATTTCTTTTGTACGTTCTGTAACGGATACCAGCATGATATTCATGATACCTATACCTGCAACAAGCAGTGAGAATGCCGCAGCTACAACAAGGATGATGGTAATGGTGTCCATTGTGGAAGACATGGTTTCCATCATTTCCTGCTGAGAACGTATGGTGAAGTCATCATCAGCGTCATCCTTCAGTTTATGATTGTTGCGGAGAATTGTGGTCAGCTCTTCAATGGCGTCGTCCGTCATTTCTTCCGTTATGGCAGAACAATTGATGGACGAGAAATAGGTCTGCGCCAGAATCCTTTTCATGACAGTCGTGTAAGGAGCGATGATAACATTATCTTGGTCCATACCCCAATTGTTATATCCTTTTGACTTCAGCACTCCGACAATGCGGAAAGGTATGGACTTAAAACGAATCGTCTTGCCTATAGGGTCTGCCACATTGGGGAACAGCTCGTCCACTATAGTTTTGCCGACAACACACACTTTGGAACTCTTCTTTATGTCTTCTTCCGTGAAACATTCTCCATCTTCCACCACCCATTGTTTGATGTCAAAATATTCAAGGCCTTCGCCGTATATGGAAGTCAATGTGTTGTTAGCTCCGTAAATGGCCTGTCCTGAAGATGACACCTCCGGACTGACGTATGTGATAAATTTCTTTTCACGTACAATACTCTCATAGTCTTCCTGTTTTAATGTCTGCATGGCGGAAGGGTCTTGTCTGACACCTCCTCGCATGTCTGCTCCCGGACGTATCATAATGACATTAGTTCCCATCTGAGATATGTTCTTCCTTACACTCTCCTTTGAGCCTTGTCCTATTGCCATCATGATGATTACTGCTGCTACACCGATGATGATTCCGAGCATAGAGAGAAAAGACCTGAACTTGTTGTTGGCTATTGCGTGAAACGCGACTTTTAACAGATTGATGAAATTCATTGTCTATTGTTTGATTCCTGAAACAATATGCCTTATGACGTTTGTTTGTTGTCTTAGGCTCTTGTCTCTTGATTTTTTGAACTATATTGATTCTTTAGTCATCTTGCGGTTTTGGCAGTGCAGCCAGTGCTTCTGCGGCAGACAGGATATTATTGTTCTCTTTGTCTTCCCGAATCTTTCCATCCCGTAACATGATGTTGCGGCTGCTGTATTGTGCTATTTCCGGATTATGCGTCACAAAAATTATTGTTCTGCCTTCGGCATGAAGCCTTTGAAACAACACAAGCATCTCAAACGAAGTCCGTGTGTCGAGATTTCCGGTTGCCTCGTCTGCGAGTATGACTGCGGGATTGTTGACCAGTGCCCTTGCTATAGCCACTCGTTGCATTTGTCCGCCGGACATCTGATTCGATTTGTGTTCAAGACGATTGCCGAGACCAACCGCTTCAAGTGCGGCTATCGCTGCTTCTCGACGTTGTTTGGCATTATATTTGGCATTGTACATGAGCGGAAGCTCCACATTCTCTACAGCAGTGGTCTTTGACAGCAGATTATAGTTCTGAAACACAAATCCGATTTTTCTGTTCCTCAATTTGGCACGCTGCGACTTCGACATTTTTCTGACAGGGGTTCCGTCCAGAAAATATTCTCCGCTTGTCGGTGTGTCAAGACACCCCAACTGGTTCAGGAGAGTGGATTTTCCGGAACCGGATGTTCCCATTATCGTGACAAACTCACCTTCATATATTTTGAATGATATTCCTCGAAGTGCATGTACCACCTCTGAACCGACGATAAAATCACGTTTTACATTGTCAAGTTCTATGACAACTTTTTTGTTCTTTTCTTGCATAGTTCCTGTGTGAATGTCATTTTTTCTTGTTTCTGTTAGGAGGTCCCGGCATGAATGGATTTTTGTTGCCTTGCTGCTGTTCGTCTTCTGCTATTCCAGCCATTGAAAACTCAGTGATGACTTTATCACCTTCCTTGACTCCTGATGTAATCTCGGTGAGTATTCCGTTGGTTGTACCTGTTGAAACGGCAATAGCTTTAAATTCGTTTCCTTCTTTCACCCATACTTTATTCTTGCCGTCGCAGTCAATGATTGTCTCTTCTTTTGAGAGCATATTTTCGTTGGGAGTGAATTTCAGAGCTTTTGAAGGAACTGACAATACACCTTTCTTCTCATTGGTGAATATGGTCACATTGGCTGTCAATCCCGGTTTAAGCTTCAATTCGTCGTTTTGGGCGGAGATTACAACCTCGTATGTCACCACATTGCTTTCCGTTGTAGCTTCTTGGCGTACTTGAGTCACATTTCCTTCAAATATGTCGTCTGGATAAGCGTCCACCGTAAAAGTGACTCTCTGTCCTTCTATCACTCCGCCTATGTCGGCTTCATCTACATCTGCAATTACACGCATATCCGTAAGGTCTTGGGCTATGATAAATAATGTAGGTGTTGTCATGGCTGAAGCCACAGTCTGTCCTTCTTCCACTTCTTTGCTGAGTACTACACCGTCGATAGGAGCTGTGATAGTGGCATATCCGAGATTGGTTTGTGCCTTGGCCACATTCTGCTGTTGAATGGCATATTGCTCTTTTGCCTGAATGTATTGCAGACGTGCGTTCTCATAGTCATCGGTACTGATAAGACCTTTCTCGAAAAGAGTCTTGTAGCGGTTGAAATTGGAGGTCTGGTAATCGAGCGAACTTTTTGCGTTTATCAGATTGCTCTGTGCGCTGGCAAGTTCACTGAGCAGATTAGTCTTGTCAAGCTCTGCAATGACGTCGCCTTTGTGGACTGTGCTGTTATAATCGACATATATTTTGTCGATGATACCTGATACCTGCGTACCTACTTCTACCTCTGTGACAGGTTCTATCGTTCCTGTGGCAGTGATACTGGTTGAAATGTCCTGTCTTTCGACAGCGGCAGTATTGTATGACACTTTAGGAGTGTTTTGGCATGATGTAAAAAAGACTGTAGCTGCAACAATGGCTACAGGCATAGCAATTTGTTTGATTCTCATTATTTTGTACTGTTTGTTTCGTTGTGTTATTTATTTTTGCATTATAATGTGACACCGTTTCCCTGATAAAAGCGCAACATGGCTAAATTCAGTAGAGTGGTGTATTTGCTTTGGAGCATTTGCTGTTCGGCTTGCAGCAGGTTATTCTTGCCTGTAGTCAGTTCCACAATGTTTTTTAGTCCGAGGCGGAATTGTTCGCTTACCAGATTATAGCTTTCCTGCATACTTTCCACATTGCTTTTTGCATAAATGTATTGCTGTTGCGAAGTGGTGGCATTGAGCCAATATCCCTCTATACTGCTGTAAAGTTCCTTTTGGGCATTCTGCAAATCAAGTTCACTCGATTGTTTGGTCAGTTTGGCTTTCTGAATGTTGGTGCGGTTCTGTCTGTTGTCGAAGATGGGAACGGATACGGTCAGGCCGATTGAGTTGCTCCAGTTCTTCTTTATCTGACTTCCGAAAGCGATGTCAGTTCCGCTTCCGTGATTGGTTCCAATTCCGGCTGTCAGACTTACAGTCGGATAATATCCGCGTTTTGCGATGTCGATGCTCAGTTCTTGTGCCTCAATGTTGAGCTTTCCGCTTTGTATTTCCGGTCTGCTTGTGACGGCAGAAGCATATACTTCATTTTTTGCCGGAACGGTTGTCAGTACAGAATTGTCGTTGATTTGCGGAATAGCTATATCGAAATCATCAGTCTCCACAATTTCAAGTATCTGTTTCAGTTGCAACTTGTAGTTGGCGAGAATGGATTGGGCATTTACAAGATTATATTCGTCCTGATTGGTCTGCGCTTCCAGTTGTGCAAGGTCTGCTTTGGCAAGGCTTCCTATCTCAACCATTTCTTTGGCACGGTCTCGTTGCATCCGGGATGCTTTCAGAATTTCCTCACATACATCGACTGCTTCTGTCTGATATAGAATCTGTACATATATCTGTGCTATTTGTTCTTGAATCGTGTTGGCAGTCTGCTCTGTCTGTAAGTTGGATATTTCTGCTGTGTATTCGTTCTTCTTGATGTTTTTGCTGTTGCGTCCGCCGTTCCATACTGTCCAGTTTGCGTTCAGACCATAGCTTCCATTATATGTGACCAATGATTGAGAACTCGTCATACTTCCGTTTGTCAGATTGATTGTTGACTGGCTGTACGGTCGGTATGAGGCATTCTGATTGGTGCTGAAAGAAAGGCTTGGAAACAATTGTGCCTTGCTTTGCAGAATGTCAATCTTGTTTTGTTCGTTTGTGATACGGTTTTGCTTTAGCTGGATGTTGTTTTCGAGTGCATACGCTATACATTCGTCCAGTGTCCATTTCTTCTGTGCTTCGATGTTGTCCGCCACGGACAGTATCGAAAGAGCAATGATCAATCCTTTTTTATTCATGCTTATTTATTTGTATAACCATTGATATTTGTCATTTCGTTTATATAACTTAATTTTACTGTTCGGCGATTATGACTTGGAATAGAGGCAATAGTTTAATTTTATGGCGCAGTAAAGTTTTTTTATTTTGCTTTTTTTAAGAAAACGATGGGCTGAGTAGTTACGGGTGCGGTTATAAACTGTTCAGTCCTCCACATGGATGTACCTTGTGGAGGACTGAACAGAGCTTTTGCATGATAGAAGTATATAAACATGCTTCCTGCGTTTTGTCTATATCATGCCCATAGCTTTTAATACGTATGGTGTCAGTATGGCTGTGAATATGCCGTTGATGGTCAGTCCGAGGCTTGCATACGCTCCGCATTCATGGCTTCGTTCCATAGCTGCCGAAGTTCCTACCGCATGTGAGGCAGTTCCCAATGATATACCTTGTGAATCCGTCATTCCGACCTTGCCGAGCATGAGTATCCGGAATCCGGCCACAGCACCGAATATTCCGACACACACTACAATGGTGGCTGTCAGCGATGGAATGCCGCCCACACTCTCTGTGACTTCCATTGCGATAGGGGTGGTCACAGATTTGGATGCAAGTGACAAGATGACAGGTTTGGAAGCCCCGAGTATCTTGGCTATGACTACTACAGAACTTATTCCTGTGAGGCATCCTACCAGTTGAGACATGAGGATTGGCATGATTTGCTGTTTGATGGAGCTAAGTTGCTTATAGAGCGGCACACCCAGTGCCACCACGGCGGGCTTAAGCCAGAAGTCTATTTTGGAACCGCTGGCTTGGTAAGTCTCGTAGTCGATGTCGTTTATCTTCAGAAAGAGAATGAGAAAAGCTATGCTGACAAGTATGGGATTGAATATTGCCAGACGCAGATAGCGCCTGATAAGTTTGGATATGAAATATATTCCGAATGTCAGTGTCAGCAAAAAATAATCGTTGGATAGATATTCGTGCATGATGTGTTGTCTGTTTATGTAAAATGTGTTCTACTAATCTTCTTGCCTATGCTTTCTTTTCCTGATTTTCATGTGCGGCATCTTTATTTTCCAGTATTTGCGCATAATCTGATGCACCCATCCTGTGACGACAAGGACGAGAGCCGTGCTTACAATCACAGAAATCAAGATAGGAAAAAACTCTTTCTTGATGAGGTCGAAATATAACATCAGTGCCACTCCTGGCGGAACGAAGAAGAATCCCATGTTCTTTACGAGAAAATTGGATATTGTTTCTACCCATTCCATTTTAACCCAGCCGATTTTCAACAGCAGCGTGAGCAACAACATACCTATTATACTTGAAGGGACGGGTATGTGGGTAAGCCAGATGACAAATTCCCCGACGGCGAGACAGCCGATGATGATAGCAAGTTGCCTGAACATAAATTATAGTGTTTGATTTCTTTTTGTTTTGATTCCTGCAGATAACTCAGTTCCTCTGATTATTTAGGCGGTGTGCCCGATAAGTTGAAATTGGATTGTCCGTTGAGAAATGTCGTGCGAATGATTTTATTTTGTTACCTTGGAACATAAAGACATCGTAATCTCCGGTCAGAATTTAAGAAACCGGATTATTGCAATAAAAAGAAAGCAGTCAGCCTGTAAGCCGGGTTCTGTACTTGAAAAGGCTCTCGCCCGAATCAAGCGTCTGTCATTTATCCACACTATGAGTCACCTCATAGCTCAAGCGTTCTACCCTCCGGCTTGGGCGGGCAACCCTCATCGAATCCCTCATGTCCATGACAGACATGACAATTCTGCGCCGGTTTACATGAACTTGCAGCTCCCAAGATGCACAGCCGATAGTGTCACCACACCGCTGGTGGGCTCTTACCCCGCCTTCTCACCCTTACCTGCCAAGAATACTACAATCGGAAAGCGAAAACTGTACAGGTACAGTGTGTCGTCATTCCGCTTGTGGTAAAAAGACAGGCGGTTATTTTCTTCTGCATTACTCAACCCTCACGGACTCCTTCTATATTAGGAAGTGGGATGCCCTGTGCTGCCCGGACTTTCCTCTTTCATCCACTGCTGTAGATGCCAGCGACAGACCGTCTGGCTGCTTTCATGTAGCAAAGTTAAGGATTTATTGTTGAATAAGTATATTTTTTATCCGTCTTTTATCGTTTTCTTTTTTATTTTGCATTTCCTTGTTGTTTGGGTACATGTTATACTGATGTCATAGCAAGTACATGCCAATATCCGTTTTTTCACATTGAAAGTGTACTGTGGCTACCTTTGAATGTGTTTTTTTATGACTTTGTTCTGAAAGTTTCATTGTTTATTCATTTTGAGGCTTACTTGAATTAAATATGGCTGTTTCTCAACAGATTTTTTCCTGTTCGTTTTCGATAGACTCTTCCATTTGTAAGATAATCATTCAAACACGCTAAAAAGCTGCTTCTTAAATTGACAAAATGATATTTTCGCCCAAAATGAAAATTTAACATTTGAGGCGGTTTTTTGCTGAGGATGAAGAAACAAAATTTTTAATCAAAAGATAAATTATTGAAAATCAATAGAATAC
>X363_Desmarests_Spiny_Pocket_Mouse__coassemble_1001_pt1 | contig 12372 bp, 7 predicted proteins | sample X363_Desmarests_Spiny_Pocket_Mouse__metabat2_low_PE_006 | metagenome-assembled genome bin X363_Desmarests_Spiny_Pocket_Mouse
TTTGCAAGGAAATGGAGAAGCGGAGAAGCGGATGCACCGGGGTGCATCCCTACATGTCAATCAATATATCGTATTGTTAAAGTATGTGAATGCATCCACGAGAACCGCACGGAGGAGTCTGTCGAATACAACCACTAAAAACATTTGTATAAATTCAAACAACCAGAAAAACTTGTCAGATACATTAAAGAACCAAACACCTGTGGAGTGTCCAATTTTTTGACACCTACTGTCCAATTTTTTGACACTTTTCAAAATCTTGTTTTTGTTTCTCTGTTAATAATCAATTACTTACGATTTCTGGCACGTTTTTTGTATGTATATAGGCAAAACAAATGACACGAGATGAAAACATTGATGACCACAGCTGTATTGGCTGTATTTTTCAACTACTCTAAGACACTTGCACAGGACGTGGAGGCTGACGTATGGAATGCAGACCGTTGCATGGCATACGCAGTGGAGCACAACCACACTGTGAGACGGCGCGAACTGAGTCTTGACAATAACAAGGCAGACAAGTTGCGTGCGATAGGTGCGTTCCTTCCGGGAGCAAGCCTCGGGAGCGGACTGCAATATAATTTCGGTCGTTCTGTCGATCCGGAAACGAATATCTACAAAGATGTTTCTACTTTCAGCAACAACTATTCCGTTTCTGCATCCATGCCGCTTTTCAATGGAGGTGGACTTGTGGCTCAGTTGCGCATGGCACAGATAGGGACATTGCTCGGGAAGGCGGCACTTGAACAGGCGCGCGATGAGGCTGCCCTGAACACATTCGATGCGTTCATACAGGCGGTCTATTATCAAGGATGTGTAGAGATAGCCGGACGCAAACTTGCGGAGACCGACTCCCTGCTGATGAAGACCAGATTGATGGAGGAGCTTGGAATGAAAGGGGAAGCGGACGTGGCGCAGGTGGAGGCGCAGAGGGCGGCCGATGCCTACACGCTGACACAGCAGGAGAATCTGGCTTCGACTGCCATGCTGACTCTCAAGCAGCGGATGAACTTTCCGGAGGACAGTGTACTCTGTGTCGCTGCCGGAAGAATGAACCTGTCGCATGAGCCTCTTGAGGACAAGCAGGGAGTGGTGAGCATTGCGCTTGCGCTCAATCCCGGTGTACGCTATTCGGAACTGAACATGAAATATGCCAGTGTCAACCGCCGTTCCGCATGGGCGAGTGTGCTGCCTTCTCTCAGCATGTTCGGAGGCATATCCACGTCCTACTATAAGACACGTCATGTAGATGGATACCCGAGGTTCTCTAAGCAGTTCCATGACAACAAAGGAACTTATTTCGGATTCAGTCTGAACATTCCGATATTCAACCGCTTCTCCGGTATCACTTCCATACGCAAGGCGCGTAACAATTTCCGGATGGCACAGGAGGACTATGAGGAACAGAAGGAGAATCTGCGCAAAATGGTGGTTCAGGCTATTAACGATTGCAACGGCTATTGGAAAGAGACCATACAGATGGAGCAGAAAGTGAAGTCGGACTCGATAGCCCATCACATCACGCTTCGCAAATATGAGGAGGGCATGATGACCTCGCTCGATGTGCAGAACACGGCTTCGACACTGATGGAAAGCAAGGCAAGGTTGTTGCAGAGCCGGCTTACCTATATGCTTAAATGTCGGCTTGTAGGCTATTACAAGGGAGAGGGCATTGTCCGCTACCCTACGGGAGAAGAGAAATAGAAGTATTCACACTATGGTATTGGAGTAACGGTATCTGTGAAGAGCTGCGGCAGTATTGGTTAAGTTAAACGATAATATTAGATAAGGTTAAGAAGCGAACAAAAGATGCTTCATGAGCCGCACTCCATTACCTTTTTTAATAACACAAGAATTATGGATATACAATTGGAAAAGAAGAAGGGTATTCAGAAGAAGCACATACCTTATATAGCAGGAGGAGCTTTACTGCTGGGTCTTGCGGCATGGGTCATATTAGGCAATCATGCTTCTACATTGTCCGTGAAGGAGGCGTCTCTTAACATCGTGACAGTGGAGAAGGGACAGTTCAACGACTATATCAGGACGAATGGTTCCGTACTGCCGTTCTCTGTTGTGCAGGTAAGTCCGGAAGAAGGCGGAATAGTAAAAGAAAAGGTGGTTGAGGAAGGTGCACAGGTGAAGCAGGGTGATGTGATTCTCCGCTTGTCCAACTCCAACCTTGAACTTCAGATTCTGAATGCGGAGTCGGAACTTGCCGAGAAGCAGAACTTGCTGAGAAACACGCAGGTGGCGATGCAGCAGGACAAGCTCAACAATGAGACGGAACGTGTGCAGCTCGACATGGACATCCGACGTAAGCAGCGCACTTATCAGCAGTATGAACGTCTTTATAAGGAGAAGCTCATCAGCCGGGAAGAGTATCTTCAGGCAAAAGAAGATTATGAGGTGTCAACCAAGAAGCACCGTCTTGTCACCGAACGTCTGCGTCAGGATTCCATCTACCGCACGGTGCAGATGGAGCAGATGGAGGACAATCTTGAGAACATGAGGCGCAATGTGATGCTTATCAGGGAGCGCAAGGCGAAACTTGATGTACGTGCCGCTATCGACGGTGAACTCGGATTGCTGGATGTCGAACTCGGACAGAGCGTCAGTGCCGGAATGAAGGTGGGACAGATTAACGACCTGAGCAACTTCAAGATTGAGGCATGGATTGACGAACACTACATAGACCGTGTGACGACAGGGCTTGCCGCTTCGTTCACCCGTCAGAACAAGAAATACTTGCTGAAGGTGCGCAAGGTCTATCCGGAGGTGCGTAGCGGACGTTTCCGTGTGGATTTTGTGTTTGAAGGCGAGCATCCCGACAATATGCGTATCGGACAGACTCACTACATCGACATGCAGCTTGGCGAACCGACCGAGGCTGTGCTTATCCCACGCGGTACATTCTTCCAGACTACCGGAGGCAATTGGATTTTTGTGCTTGATGAGAATGGGCATACGGCTTACCGCAGAAGCATAAGAATCAGTCGTCAGAACCCGAAGTATTATGAAGTGGCGGAAGGACTTGAACCGGGCGAGCGCGTCATTATCTCCGGATATGAGAGCTATAAGGACAATGAGAGATTGGAAATTAAGTAACAAATAAAAAAATAAGTATATGAAAAAAAGATTTATGGTAACATTGTCAGTACTGCTACTGACTGTAATGTCGGCTTTTGCCGATGAGAAACAGGTTGTGGATATATATAATGACCTTGGAAGCTTTACGGAGATAAAGACGGCGGAAGGTTTTGTCGGACGTATCTTCCTTACGCAAGGCGATGGGCACAGTGTGGTGGTCAAAGGCTACGGGGAGAAAGTGAAAAAGGTGACAGTTGAGGTAAAAGACGGTGTGCTTGTGCTTAATCTTGTCGGTGTAAAGGAAATTAAAAATCACGATATGGACAAGTCCGTTGCCGTTTATGTGATGATGAAAGACATCCGGAACATCCACCTTAAAGGAGTCGTCAATCTCACAGCTAACGAAAGACTGAATCTCGACAAGCTGGAAATGAACCTTGAAGGGGTATGCAACGCAGCATGCAAGGATGTTCACTGTGATGTTTTGTCGGCAAAACTCAGAGGTGTGAGCAATCTGACGGCTTGCGTGAAATGCAACAATGCGAATGTCTCTTTGGAAGGAGTCTGCAACGGCACGCTCGATGTGAAGTGTGACAAACTCGATGCTTCGGTGCGAGGTGTGGGCAATCTCACATTGAAAGGAACGGCAGTGAAAGCAGAAATCAAAAAGGAGGGCATCGGGCATATAAACCGGAAAGGTTTGAAAGTAGAGAATTGAGGAATGATGTTCTTGCAAAACAAATAGAAAAGTTATGAAAACATTATTCAGAAATTTCAGGTATATGTTCCGCCGTTTCTTCACGGCGAGCATACTCAATTTGTTCGGAATGGCATTGTCGCTTGCTGCTTTTGTGGTCATCATGATGCAGGTGAACTATGACTATAATTATGACAAGGGAATAAAAGATTATGACAGGATTTTCCTTGTGGAGAGATACGACTCTGTAAGTAACGAGTCTTCTATCTATATGGCGCGTCCGGCTGGCGAACTGATTGCAGGTTGTTCGCCTCAAATAGAGTCTGCGGCACTGATGTCTGACGGATATACCTCCTTATATGATGTCATGGTCAATGAAAATAAGTTCAGTATGACCTTCTTTTATGGCTTCAAGGACTATATGAAAGTCTTTCAGCCGGAAATGATTTGCGGTTCGGTTGATGCGCTTGACAGAGAAGTGCCGGACAGGGTTCTCATCCCTGAATCGGCAGCCCGGCTTATGTTCGGTTCTGTGGATGTATTGGAGCAGCCCATCCATATATATACGGATTATGATGAGACGGACTATTTTGTGGGCGGTGTGTATAAGGACTTTCCTGAAAACTCGACCATGAAGAACGTGGTCTATGCTGCGTTCTGGCCCGGAAGCAACGAGGGTAATTGGCAGAACTACAACTACGCTTTATATGTCAGACTTACCGATGCCGGTGCGGCGGAGGCTGTGGCGAAAGCTGGTGCTCAGAAGTTAAACGAGGCAACCAACGGTGAAGTCAATCTGCGTCTGGTTCCGCTTGCCGACTTGCATTTCAAATCGGGCGAAAGCAGTAAGTTCATGGTCTATCTGCTGATATGCGCCTCTTTTCTTTTGGTCATCATTGCAGCGGTCAACTATATGAATTTCTCATTGGCGGAGACCCCTATGCGTCTGAGAAGTATCAACACACAGAAAGTTCTCGGAGCAACGACAGGCAAACTGCGCGCCATGCTCGTCGGTGAGTCAGTGTTCGTTTGTCTGCTGGCTTTTGTGCTGTCCGTCGGTATTCTGTTGTGTCTTCCCTCATTGGGTTTGCAAGAACTGGTTTCTGCAAATGTCAGTCTGCTTCATCATACGGACATTATAGGCTGGACGCTTCTTTTGTGTGTGGCTATCGGTCTTGCGGCAGGTGCTTATCCGGCATGGTATGCCACTTCTTTCCCTCCGGCACTTGTGCTGAAAGGTTCATACGGATTGTCTCCGCAAGGTAAGGTGCTGCGTACAGCACTCATCAGCATACAGTTTACCGTTACATTCATCTTGACTGTTTGCATCGGAGTGATACTCTTGCAAAGCTATTTCATCAGGAACTCTGACTACGGCTACGACAAGGAAGTGGTGCTCACAGGTTATATGACCAATGAGACAAGAACGCAAAAGGAAGCTGTACGTAATGAACTGATGAAGGTGGAAGGTGTTGAAGGTGTGGCATATTCATTGGTTATTCTCGGTACGCAAGATGCATACATGGGATGGGGACGTAGTGATGAGCAGCACTACATGAATTTCACGTGTATGCCGGTGGACCACCACTATCTTTCTGTCATGGGAATAAAGATTACGGAAGGGCGAGACTTTCAGGAGCACGACGGTGATGTCTATATTTTCAATGAGGCAGCTCACAAGCAATATGACTGGCTGGAACTCGACAAGCCGGTGTTGACCAATGATTATCCGGTGGTTGGTTTCTGCGAGAACATAAAGTTCGGTTCTTTCCGCACGGACAGCAATGCGCCGATGGCATTCTTCATTCATGGTAAAGACCATCAGGGTTGGCAGAGAGATAACTGTTTCAATATACGCATAGCGAAGAATGTGGATAAGATTGAAATGATGAAAAAGATACAGGAGGTATTGGAGAAATTCACACCGGACCACGACTTTGGAATCCGCTTTTTCGATCAGATTCTTAATGATACTTATAAGTCGGAGCTGCGTTTCCAGAAGCAGATGGTGCTTTTCTCTATTCTTGCCATTATAATCAGCCTTATCGGTGTATTCGGACTGACCATGTTTGAAAGCGAATATAAGAAAAAAGAAATAGGACTGCGCAAGATTATGGGTAGCACCACATCTGCCATATTGCTGATGTTTAACTCACGCTATATAAAGATTTTGTTTTGTTGTTTTGTTGTCGGTGCGCCTCTCGGATGGAAATTCTCTTCTGAATGGCTGAAGACTTTTGCTGAGCGAACACCTATATATTGGTGGATATTCCTCGCGGCATTTGTACTGGTGGCATTGATTACGCTTCTTACAGTCACATTGCAAGCTTGGAAAACAGCCAATGAGAACCCTGTGAATAGCATCAAGACGGAGTGATTCTCTCCGGAAGATGCTTCTCCTGAAAAAGCAAGCAACTTATATATAAGGAGTATGTCTGCAATAATAGATTTCAAATTAAACAAATAAGGAAACAATATAAAAACTAATTACAATTATGATACGTATAGAAAATCTTACGAAAATATTTCGTACAACAGAAGTGGAAACCATCGCTCTTAATAATGTGAGTCTTGAAGTGAAAGATCATGAGTTTGTAGCTATCATGGGGCCTTCCGGATGCGGCAAATCAACTTTGCTTAATATCCTCGGACTACTTGACAGTCCGACAGACGGAACATATTACCTTGACGACAAGGAAGTGGGCAAACTGAAAGAGAAAGACCGCACTGTGGTGCGTAAAGGAAATATCGGTTTTGTATTTCAAAGTTTTAATCTGATTGACGAACTGAATGTTGAGGAAAATGTGGAGTTGCCGCTTACTTATTTGAATGTGCCTGCCGATGAACGCAAGAAGAGAGTGCAGGATATTCTCAGAAGAATGAATATAAGTCATCGTGCCAAACATTATCCGCAGCAGCTTTCGGGAGGTCAGCAGCAGCGTGTTGCCATTGCGCGTGCTGTCATTTCCAATCCTAAACTTATCCTTGCCGATGAGCCTACCGGTAATCTTGATTCCAAGAATGGTCTGGAGGTGATGAACCTGCTTTCACAGCTGAATCAGGAAGGGACTACCATTGTGATGGTGACGCACAGCCAGCGTGATGCCGGGTTTGCCGGGCGAATCATCAATCTGTTCGACGGACAGATTGTGGCGCAGATGAAAGACTTGTAGTCTGTAAGTGTCGATGTCATTAATTAGAATCTCTAAATTCTTCAAACCTATGTGTAGATTCTTTTTTCTTTCAATGTTTTTGTTTGTCTCATCTGTGGTCATGGGACAAAAATGGTCCAGCACATGTATGGTGTATGGGCATGTTGCGGATCTGATTACTCGCACACCAATTGACAGTGCATGGGTTTTTCTGATGGATAAAGAGCTTAATGTCATCGACTCTGTACAGTCTGTCAGAAAAAATATGAACGGGAGAGACGGCGGATACATGTTTAGCGACAGGCGTCCTAAAGGTAGTGAATTTATTTTGAAAGTGACCCATCCGGACTACTATACTCTCACGCTCCCCATTAAATTGAAAACGACAGACCCTCTGCCTGTCATCTATCTGAAAAGAACTCCGCCAAAGCCAACATGGGAGCTGGATTTGCCAGAAGTGGCGGTTACGGCGACAAAGCTGAAGTTCTTTTATAAAGGAGATACACTCGTCTATGACGCATCGGCATTCAAACTACCCGAAGGTTCTATGTTGGATGATTTGATACGGCAATTGCCCGGAGCTGAACTGCGCGAGAACGGTGAAATTCTGGTCAATGGACGGAAGGTTGACCAGCTTTTGCTGCAAGGGAAGCGTTTGTTCGACAGTAACAGACAGCTTATCTTGGAGAACCTGCCGTACTTTACGGTGAAGAACATCAAGGTGTTTGAAACGGAAGGCAGTGCACTCGACCCTTTGAGCAAGCTGTATGTGATGGACGTGAATCTCAAGAAAGAGTATATGGACGGCACTATTGCCAATGCAGAGGTGGGAGGTGGAACTGACCAACGCTTCATGGCGCGTGCCTTTGTTCTTGGTATGACAGAATTTTCGGCGGCAAGTGCATATATCAATACGAATAATCTGAATGATGTTGCGAAACCCGGTGAAAGAGGAAACTGGAATCCGCGGAGTGCGGGTGACGGAATACCTAAAAATATTTTGGCGGGTATCAGATATGAAACGAAGAGTAAGGATAACACCGTCCGTGCCGACGGCTCCGTTGATTTCTCCCACACAAGCAAGGATGTGGAGACGACGTCGCTCCGTGAGAATTATCTGACGGGCGGCAATACGTTCCAGAACTCATTCCATACGACACATAACCGCAATCTCTCGTTTAACACACGGCATCATGTGAACTTGAATGGGGTGACAGGATGTATAAGCAGAATGAGTTTTTCTCCGGTGTTGACGTACCACAAGTTCGACAATAAGTCCCGGTATATCTCCGCGTTGTTTAACGAGAATGTGACATCCGCTTTGGGCAAGGAATGGATTGACAGCATCGCATCGCCTCAGGCAGGAGGTCTGCTGTTTTCCAAGAGCATCAACCGCCTTATGACCAAAGACAAGCGAACAGGTCACTCTCTATATACGGAACTTGAATTTGATCCGGAATTGGGCTTTCTGAGTGACATGCGTACATATACGTTCTTCAATTACAGTTACAGCAATTCTGCAAGCAAAGATTTCGAACATTATAACTTGGACTTTCCATCGCAGACAAGTTCTCTGCCTGTATTCAAGAACAATTATATGGACAGAGGAAATGAGACGCATAGTTTGCGAGGTCAAATTCGCAAATCAATACAGTCAAAAAAGGGGCTTTTCTTGGATAAATACGGTTGGGACTTGATGCCTCGCTATGAATATTCTGCCACGTGGGGGAACAGTCATGACCGAAAATATCTGCTGCATCAACTCGAAGACTGGGGCGAAACGGCTGAACTTGGAATGCTCCCGTCTATGGCAGAGTTGCTTACTGTACAGGACAATGCCAACAGTTCATGGCAGAAGACGGTTAATCAGAAGCATACTGTCGGAGCATACGTTTATTTCTCAGATGTGAAAGACAAGAATCTCAGCCTCTATCTCGACCTTCCTGTCAATGGTTATGTCAACCGTCTCGACTATAACCGTGTGGCATTTTCCACTCGTGTTGACAGGCATTGGTGGTTCTTTGAACCTCATTTGAATCTGAAATATAAGGAACACCGCCGCAACTATGAGCTGAATTACAATGGTAGAGCCTCCATTTATTCATTGGTGAATATGATTCCGTTGAGCGACACCAGCGATCCTCTGAATATCTTTACCGGAAATCCGGACTTGTCCGCAGGATACCAGCATAGCCTATCCCTTAATGTGCGCAGCGACCTTTCCGGTCAACGAGCATACAATGTGGGCATGTCGTATGCCGTCTCCACCAATAGTTTAGCAATGGGATATGTTTATGACAGGACGATCGGTATCAAGAATATCACCCCGCAGAATGTCGATGGCAACTGGAATGTGGATATTCACGGAGGCTACAACTGCCCTCTTGACAAGGCACACCGTCTGACATTAGGTTCTTCTGCATCCGCCGCCTACTTCAATAGCGTAGATATGATAGATGTGGCGGGTAGTGATGCTACAAGGATGGTGACTACGAAGAGCACTGTGGGTACACTTTATGCCAATGCGATGCTGCGAATGGACTACCGACTTATGGACAAGCACACTTTCGGGGTGAAAGGAAATCTGCACTATACACATTCCGGCAGTGAACGCGAAGACTTCATTTCTGTCAACGCATACGACTTTGACTATAGTCTGGTTGCCAATATAGAACTTCCGTACAACTTCCGGTTGTCAACAGATATCACCATGTACAGCCGCCGGGGATATTCGGACGAGAGTATGAACACCAATGATTTGATTTGGAATGCAAGGCTTACCAAACGGTTTATGAAAGGCAGACTTCTTCTCATGGCAGACGGATTTGATATTTTAGGGAATCTGAGCAACATACGGCGCACCATCAATGCGCAAGGCAGGACAGAAACCTACTATAATGTCATATCGAATTATGTAATGTTTCACATTCAATACACTTTTACCAATTTCAAAAAATAAAACAGACTTAACAAATGACTTATCTTACATACCTAAGCAGAAACAAACTGTTTGCAATTGTCAACGTGGCAGGACTGAGCATTTCGCTGATGTTCGTACTGCTTATCACCAACATGACCGTCCGTCAGCTGACGGTAGATGACAACCAGCCTGACAAGGAGCGCACTTACATGTTCTCCAATGAAAAATATGTGGCAGGACACTACCGGTATGGACTGGAAATTGAAAGCTATTTGCCTTTCGTTGAAGACTGGTGTGCCGCGTCGAGTCAGTTCCATGTCTCTGCCGACTATGATGGCAAGCGATTTGACATGAAGACATATCTTGTCAAGAAAAACTTTTTTACATTCTTCAGCGGATTCAAAATCTTCGACGGGACAGCAAAGGATGCACTTGTTGGGGATGACAATGTAGTGCTTACGCGGAAAGCAGCCATCAAACTGTTTGGTACCGACCGCAATGTTGTGGGAAAGGTGATTCGTCGTGAATATTTTGAAGAGAGAAGCATGGTTGTCACAGCTGTTGTAGAAGACATAGACAATTCCATTTTTCTCGATGATACCGAAATGTTTCTGCCTTTTGAACAGATGAACGATTTTAACCCTTCAGCAGCCATTGACAATGTTTCGGTAAGTAATGCCGCGTCCGCACTTCTGTTTTTCCGTTTCACCGAAGGGGCAGACCCGAATGCAAATGAAGAAGGACTTGTGAAGAAGATGAAGGAGTTTGCATGGAATTACACAAACGACCATACGAAAAGAGCCTTTTTCATACCGATGAAAGATTTTTATTTCAGTAAGGGTGAGTTCTTTTTGAATTTTTCGCACTATAACTTCACTGTCATATTGGTGTTTATGATTGTCGGAATTATCATACTCCTTATGGCTGTGTTCAATTATGTGGGCATGAGTGTGGCGCAAACCTCATACCGCGCAAAGGAAATGGCTACCAGACGACTGCTCGGTTCTTCCAAGCAAAGCATCTTTTGGCGAATGATAGGCGAATCATCTATTATGGTGACCTGCTCATTCTTCATTGCGCTGCTGCTTGCATTAGCTGTAGAACCGTATGCTATGGATTTGTTGCAGCTGAAGATGGACATTGCGGGCGATGTGTCTCCTTTGTATGTCGCAGTGTGCCTGCTGTTCATTCTGCTCCTGTCGTTTGTTTCCGGTTTCGCCCCGGCATCCATATTGTCAAGCTATAACCCGCTCGATGTGGTAAAAGGTTCTTTCAGAAGAAAAACAAAAATGTTTTGGCTCAGACTGTTAGGCATGTTCCAGAGCGGACTGTGCATAGGACTGCTTGCCTGTGTGGGCTACTTGGGTGTGAAGATTTATCGTGTGCTCCACACTCCTCTGGGATACGAATATGGAAATGTGCTGCTCTACCAAAGCTATGGGGAACTTCAAGGAATGCTTAGTTTTCGAGGAGAGGCTTTGAAACTTCCGTTTGTCAAGCATGTCAGCTTTTCACAAGGAACACCCTACGACGGAGGCAATAACAGCACCGTTTTCTATCAGGACAGTGACAGCACAGTGGGTATTCCCTTCCGTGTTTTCACGGTTGATTCTGCATTTTTGGATATTTATCATATTAAGATACTGGAAGATCTACATAACGGTGCACCTCTGTTCTCCGAAGCAGCTTTAGAGGCAACGAAGAAGATTTCTGACGGCAACTATATAAGAGGTGATGGATGGAGCATACCTATAGGAGGTTCATTTAAGAACTTCACAGCCAACTCCGTGCTTGATTACGGCGGTGTGCCGCAACCATTAGTTATCAAAATTGCTCCTACAGATAGTCTCTATCCTTGGATAATATCGGTAGAAGTGGATGACGGAGACTTAAAAAACTTTCGGCATACACTTGACCGATTGTATGTAGAGATGACACATGCAACAGATGCCAGTTCCGACTGGTATGATGACTTGATGATGGACGAGTATGCCACATACACCACAATGGAAAAGGTGATAGTGATATTCACTCTCGTAGCCTTGCTTATTTCTTTGCTTGGTCTCATGGCTATGAACATCTATTTTATAACCCAGCGTAAGCGCGACATTGCGGTGCGCAAGGTCTTCGGTTCGTCCGCCTTTGCAGAACAGGTGACACTTGTCAAATTCTCTTTTGTGTCATTGCTTTTCAGTTTGCTTATAGCTGTTCCTCTGATGCTTTTCGGTTTCAAGCAGATAGACGAAGTGCTGTCGATAGAAGGTGCATTCCCTTTCTGGGTTCCTTTTGTTGCTTTCGCTATTGTCGCGTTTATCACGGCAGTATCAGTCATTCTCATCAGCTATAAGGCTGCGAATGAGAATCCGGTGGAGAATCTCAAAACAGAATAAGAAACTGTTTTTAATTTTAGTGATTGTTTTCGACATACTCCTTTGTATAGTTTAAACGGATGTATTCGACAGACTCCTCCGTCGCTACCGCGCCACCTCCTCTAACTCTAACTTGCGGCATTA
>X363_Desmarests_Spiny_Pocket_Mouse__coassemble_1006_pt1 | contig 12284 bp, 12 predicted proteins | sample X363_Desmarests_Spiny_Pocket_Mouse__metabat2_low_PE_006 | metagenome-assembled genome bin X363_Desmarests_Spiny_Pocket_Mouse
AAATAAAATTACAGTGCGCTGTGAAGAAAAAAACAGTGCGCTGAAAATTTGAGAACTTAGTAGTTTTTCCAAAAAAAACTCTTTGCCGGAGATAAATAAGTGTAAAAGAACTACCTAAAAATGAAACACTATTTCACAATTTGCGGAAGCTTTTGAAGATATGCGTAAAATCCTCGTTCTTCGAGAAATGTTGGGCGCGCTTCATTTTGACGCGTGCCAGAAGACTTGGAATTTTAACATTTGTCAAAATCAAAAAGAAAGTGTCTTTATGGATATTTGGTGAATTGTGATTTTGTGTAGCTGAATTTGATAGCAAATTGTCAAAATTGGAAACCTCCCCAAAAAACGAATTCAAAAATTTTTTTATGGGAGTGTTTTGGAGGGGATTTTCACAGGAGTATTCATAGATGCTTATGGAGGATATCTGACAGGCTCCTCCTCTTGCATTTAAGTGGATATATCCACCACATAAATAGAACTATTGGGAAGGAGTTTATGAATGCAGCCACAAAAACACATGAGTGAGTTTGTCAAATACATCTATATAATTATAAGAAATAATTTTAAAATAGTCTCTTATTCGCTTATTCCGTTAATTTGCTTTATCTTTGTTGTTCCAAATGAAAAGAGGGCTATTCTTTTTCATAATTATGTAAAATGGTAAAGAAACAAACTTCAAAAACAACCAATAGAAAGTCTGGCAAGAATACCGGTTCAATCAATCTGCTGGAGGGTGTAGGAAAAAAAGAGCTTACGACATTCTCCTTTGGTTTTGTTTTGGCGGTATTTGCCATATTTCTTTTGATTGCTTTCACTTCATATCTCTATTCCGGGTCTTCCGATTTTGACATATTAGAAAATCCGACGACTGCTGACATATCCAATGAGGGATATATATACGACAATGTATGTGGCTCTTTGGGAGCGATTCTTGCTTTTTTCTTTTTGAATGAATGTTTTGGTTTGTCTTCATATTTGATTCCTGTGTTTCTTGTCCTTGTCGGATTCAGATGCATGAATATATATAAGATAAATCTTTTCAAGTGCTTTATACATACGGCATTTATACTCGTATGGTCGAGTGTCTTATTTGCTTTTATTGTCAATCTGACTTCATGGTTTGATACCTCGTTCATTAATTTAGGCGGGAATCATGGGATGTTTGTGGTTAAAAGACTTGTGGCATATATTGGCACTCCGGGACTGTTTTGCACTCTTCTTATGAGTGCTGTTTTCTATTTGATATATGTGAGCACCAAGACCGTGGGTGTCATCAGGAAGTTGTTGCGTCTGAATCTTATCAAGAAAATGCGTGACAAGTATCAGGTTCATAATGAGAAGGTTCGAACTTCGGACGAATCTGTTTCTGATGCCGATGAGGAGCCGGATGCTCATGAGAATGCGACACGGGAAGAAGCGGTTTATGAAGACCCTAAGGCGAATGTGTTGGAGTTTGTGGTTGGTGACAACAACCCTTCTCTTGAAAGCGGCTTGAATATGGTGTCGGATGTACCTCTGAATGAGGAGCAAGCAGAAGATGCTGTTGAGGAAAAAACTGATAATGTGCCGGATGCTCCGTCTGACAATGAAATCGGGCTTGAAATCGTAGATACGGTGACGGAGGAGGCAGTATCGGAAGACTGTGAATCCGCTCCGTATGATCCTAAACTGGATTTGGAGTATTATAAGTATCCTACGCTTGACTTGCTTGACCGTATGCCGGACAGCAATCCCCAGATTGACATGGACGAGCAGAATGCCAATAAAGAGCGTATCATACAGGTGCTGAAAAATTTTGGTGTGGAGATTGGCAGCATAAAAGCTACTATCGGACCGACAATCACTCTGTATGAGATTACACCTGCTGCGGGTGTGAAGATTGCCAAGATTAGGAATCTTGAAGATGATATTGCTCTTTCGCTTGCGGCTGTGGGCATACGTATCATTGCTCCTATACCGGGAAAGGGAACTATCGGTATTGAGGTGCCGAACAAGAAGCAGTGTACGGTTTCGATGGAGAGCATTCTCAACAGTCGCACTTATCAGGAAACGAAAATGGAGCTGCCTTGTGCTCTTGGCAAAACAATCACTAACGAGGTGTATATGATTGATTTGGCGAAGGCGCCGCATCTTCTTGTAGCCGGTGCCACTGGTATGGGTAAGTCTGTCGGTTTGAATGCCATTGTCACTTCTCTGCTCTATAAGAAACATCCTTCGGAGCTGAAGATTGTGATGGTCGATCCTAAGAAGGTGGAGTTCAGCATTTATGCTCCGATAGAAAATCATTTTCTTGCCAAGCTTGAAGATGAGGAGGAAGCCATCATCACTGATGTGCAGAAAGTGGTCAACACTTTGAAATCGCTTTGTCAGGTGATGGATACCCGATATAACCTGCTGAAAAAGGCAAAGGTGAGAAATATCAAGGAATATAATGCCAAGTTCAAGGCGCGTGAACTGAATCCTGAGAACGGACATGAGTTTATGCCCTATATTGTCGTTATCATTGATGAGTTCGGCGATTTGATTATGACAGCCGGTAAGGAGATCGAATTGCCTATTTGCCGAATTGCTCAGTTGGCTCGCGCTGTGGGAATACACATGATTATAGCCACCCAGCGTCCTACGACAAATATCATAACAGGTACAATCAAGGCGAATTTCCCTGCACGTATTGCATTCAGAGTGGCGGCGATGATGGACTCACGCACCATTCTCGACCGTCCGGGAGCCAATCAGCTTATAGGAAGAGGAGATATGCTTTATTTGCAAGGGGCAGAACCGGTCAGAGTGCAGTGTGCCTTTGTCGATACTCATGAGGTGTCACGCATTTGCAATTATATAAGTACCCAGCAGAGTTATCCTCATGCCATGTATTTGCCGGAGGTTGTGTCGGAAGATGGCGGGCTTGATCATGAGAACACGGCAGACATGAAGCATCTCGATCCTATGTTTGCAGAGGTGGCAAAGCTTGTCGTGTCTTCACAGCAGGGTTCCACTTCGCTCATACAGCGTAAGTTCTCCATTGGTTATAACCGTGCGGGACGTCTTATGGATCAGCTTGAAAAGGCGGGTGTGGTAGGTGCCCAGCAGGGAAGCAAGCCTCGTGAGGTGCTTATCAGTGACTTGGTTACATTGGACAGCCTTTTGAATACAATCGGATAATCACAAAAAAACTCGATTTATGAAGAAATTTCTATTTTTTATATTGTTTGCAGTATTGTCATTTGCGGCTTCGGCACTTAGTGCGGTCAATACACCGACCTCTATTCTTGATGAGGCTGTTAAGAAATTTAATAGCGGCGGCGGAGTGAACATCGGTTTTACTCTTTCGGCTGAAGGGAATACGACTTCAGGAAATATACGTATGCTTGGCAAAAAGTTCTGTTGTTCTGTTGATGGACTGACTACATGGTTTGACGGCAAGACCATGTGGACATACGTCAAGCAGAATGAAGAAGTGAATGTGACCACTCCTTCTGCTTCCGAGGTGGCGCAGATGAACCCTTATATGTTGTTATCGTTATATAAGAAAGGATATAAGACATCTATGGGAAAATCGACGAATGTCTATCATGAGATTGTGCTTATCGGGGAGAACTCCGGGGCGGCATTCAAAAAGATTGTAGTCCGTATAAACAAACAGAGTCTGCGACCTATGTATGCCTATATGGAAAAGGGAAAGTCTTCTACAACGATAACCGTCACATCGTTCAAGAATGAAAAACTGGCGGATTCGACTTTTGTATTTAATAAAAAGAAATATCCGGGTGTGGATATTATAGATTTACGTTAGACATGCTTAATCATAAAAATATAAAATAAAAAAATGGAACATATTCGTTGTTTGATAATCGGTTCCGGACCAGCCGGATATACTGCTGCAATATATGCAAGCAGAGCCAATCTTTCTCCTGTGCTTTATGAGGGAATACAGCCGGGAGGACAGTTGACCATCACTGATATGGTAGAGAATTTCCCAAGTCATCCGGAAGAGATTACGGGACAGGAGCTTATGGATCTCATGAGAGAACAGGTTGACAAGTTCGGGGTTGACATTCGCCAGAACATAGCAGTGAAGGCAGACCTGAGTTGTCCGCCTTATAAGTTCACATTTGATGACAATACAGAGGTTGAGGCTGATACTGTAATCATTGCTACAGGCGCATCAGCCAAGTTCCTCGGACTTGTCGATGAGGAGAAATACCGTGGGCAGGGAGTCAGTGCATGTGCCACATGCGACGGATTCTTCTATCGCAAAAAAGTGGTGGCAGTCGTTGGCGGTGGAGATACTGCGTGCGGTGAAGCGTCTTATCTTGCCGGTCTTGCTTCCAAGGTATATCTCATTGTCCGTAAACCTTATCTTCGTGCCTCTAAGATTCTTCAGGAGCGTGTGTTTGAAAATCCTAAGATTGAAGTGCTATTTGAGACTCAGACAGAAGGGCTTTACGGTGAAGGCGGTGTAGAGGGTGCACATCTTGTGTGCCGCAAAGGAGAATCGGATGAGCGTCATTATGATTTGCCGATAGACGGCTTTTTCCTTGCTATAGGTCATACTCCTAATTCTTCTATCTTCAAACCGTGGGTAAATACTGATGAAACCGGATATATAATCACGGAAGGCAACAGTCCTAAGACTAATGTTCCGGGAGTATTTGCAGCGGGTGACGTGGCTGATCCGGATTATCGGCAAGCCATTGTGGCTGCCGGTTCGGGTTGTAAGGCGGCAATGGAAGCAGAGAAATATCTTGCTGATAATAAACTCTAAGGACATGCAGTCTGTAAATCGAAGTTGCACTTTGGATTTACAGACTGCATAAACTTTAAAAGAATAGAATCTTATATCATGTATCTGAATCGTGTAAAACTGTTATATCGTCTTATCAGCAAGAATCAGCGGATAGCCAACAGAAGACATCCCATGTTTGAGCGTAATATGGTGTTTAAGGTGCTTACCTACTTTTTTGTGGCATTTTGGGCGGTATATCTTGCAGTGCTGGGCATTGCCTTTTTTTTCATTTTCGATGGAACCAATCGCGAAGCGTTTGATTGGATAAACGGAGGAATGATATTTATTCTTTCCATAGACTTCTTTCTGCGTTTCATCATGCAGGAAACACCGGCACAAGAGGTAAAAGCATATAAGTTGATGCCGATACCAATGAATTTTCTTTTCAATGTTTTTCTTGTCAGGTCTGGTTTGAGAGGCTATAATTTCTTCTGGTTCTTCTTCCTTGTTCCTTTTGGTTTTCTTGCAGTTCCTTCTTTTTTCGGTTTTTCCGGTTTGATAGGATTCCTGATAGGCTGGTGGCTTATGTTTGTACTTAACAGCTATTGGTATCTGTTTTGGCGCACATGGATAAATCAGCATACTTACATTCTTGTTGCCCCTGTTCTTTGCTGTGCCGCACTGATTTATTTTGGCATATTCTTTGATGAGCAATGTCCGTGGCTCTTTTATGCCACTCTCCGTTTGGGGCGAGGTTTTGTGAGTTTTCATCCTTTGAGTTTTGTTCTCGTGTTGATTGCCATCATTCCTATGTTTGTTGTCAATAAGAGAATACTTCGACATTTTGTATATCAGGAAATCTCCAAAGACGACAAAGTGAAGAAAGTCAAGTCGCAGGAAATGCGGTTCTTGAACCGTTTCGGCGAAATAGGCGAGTATATAAAACTTGAGATAAAATCTACAATCCGCAATCAAGTGGTTCGCAAACAGTTTCTCTTTGGAGCATTCTATATGTTTCTGCTTTGTGCATTGTTTGCTTTCTCCGATGTGTATGACAACAGCGCATTCATGAAGATATTTATTTGTATCTACTGTTTTGCCTGTCTTGGAACGATGACGCTTACTGGTATCATGTGCGTGGAAGGTAATTATATCGATGGATTGATGAGCCGCAAGGAGTCTGTCCTTTCATTGTTGAAAGCAAAATATTATTTCAACTGTATGATGATGATTTTCCCACTCCTCTCCGTCATTATGCCTATTGTGGAGGGTAAGCTTACTGTGGTGACTGCTTTGGGATGCCTCTTCTTCTCGATGGGAGTTGTGTTTCCTTTCTTGTTCCAGTTGGCTGTCTATAATAATAACACTATCCATCTGAATGACAAGCTTACTCGTAGCGGACGCAGTACAAAGACACAGATGATATTTTCTTCAGTAGCCTTGTTTGTGCCTATTTTCATCATGTATCTGCTGATGTCCCTCTTTTCTGAAAATATAGCTTCTGTAATCATGCTTGTCATTGGATTCATAGGTACGGCGATGCATCCTTTGTGGTTGCGCAATATTTATCGTCGTTTTATGAAGCGCAGATACATCAATATGGTTGGATTCCGCGATTCACGTCAGGTCTGAATCTTTTTTGTGTTTGACTGAATGTATGAATGGTTTGTGAATCTTGCTCCGCTTTTGGGGCTGAAAAAATAAATGAATTAGTAAAAAAATAGTTCGAAGATGAATCTTGAAATAGAAAATGTAAAGAAGACTTTTGGTGATAAAGTGGCTGTCAATGTAGATAAGTATCTGGTTCATTCCGGAGAGATTGTCGGTCTTGTAGGCAATAACGGAGCTGGCAAGACTACACTTTTTCGCATTATTCTTGATTTGCTTTTGCCTGACACCGGAAGTGTGACAGTGAATGGACATCTGAAACCGTGTTCGCTGTGTACAGAGGATACAAACTTCGCTTCCAAGCAACTTCATGAGGGCGAATATGTTTCATACACTACATCCAAGTGTGAAGACTGGAAGGCATTTACCGGAGCATACATCGACAGTGGTTTTCTCATTGACTATCTTACTCCGGATGAGTATTTTGCATTTATTGGAAAAGTCAACGGTATGTCGAAAGAGGAGACTGATGCAAGGCTCATGAGATTTGAAAACTTTATGAATGGGGAAGTTGTGGGGCAGAATACGCTGATAAGGAATCTCTCTGCCGGCAATAAGCAGAAAGTGGGAATTATCGGTGCCATGTTGAACAATCCGCAATTGCTTATCCTTGACGAGCCTTTCAACTTTCTTGATCCGAGCAGTCAGATTGCCATGAAGAACCTTTTGGAGAGCTACAATAGGGAGACGGGAGCCACCATACTGGTTTCGAGTCATAACCTTACGCATACTTTTGATATTTGTACCCGTATCACTTTGCTTGAGCATGGTGTCATACTGAAAGATTATGACAAGAGTTATGCCGATTTGACTTTTGAAATCGAGAATTATTTCAAAGGAAATGTTTAAGCAGATTGGCTTCTGAAGAGGGTGGGGCGGTCGTGTTCTTGTCGGTTTCATGGATGGATGAGGCTGTCTGCCGGCATTTTCTTGCCTTTATTCATATAATCTTATAAATATTATTCATTCACTATCTCCAAGAACGATGAAACACTTTTTCTTTTTTATATTAGTTCTGTGTCTGCTCGTTTCATGCCGTTCCTCCGATTCCTCTATGAAGTCGGTCGATTATCGGCAGCTTGCACGTGCCGGATTACGGCTTGGGTTTGATATAGAACCCAAAGACGATTGGAACTTGTTCATGGAATCTGCTTCATGGATAGGGACTCCCTATCGTTCTGGAGGAAACGGCAGGAGTGGGGTTGATTGTTCCGGACTGAATATTGCCATATATAACCATGTGTATGGCAAGAAACTCAATCGAAAGAGTCTTGATCAGAAAGAGAAAGACTGCAAGCGTATCAGCCGGAGTGAACTTCGTAGCGGCGACCTGGTCTTTTTCTCCACTGGCAGTTCAAGGAAGAAGGTGGGGCATACTGGCATATATCTCAAATACGGAAAGTTTATCCATGCCAGTTCCTCGCGCGGAGTTATTGTCAGTAGTCTGGATGAGGATTACTATCGTAAACATTGGATTTGTGGAGGAAGAGTGAAACATTGATTCTGAATTAGTGCTTTCTTCTTCCCTCATTTGCATTTTTAATCTTTTAATACCTTATTATAAAAATGTCTGTACAAGTTAAAATAGAGCCAAGCTGGAAAGAGCGGTTGCAAGAGGAGTTTGACAAACCCTATTTCGAGAATCTCATTGCTTTTGTCAAGCAGGAATATCGTTCATACCGTGTGTTTCCTCCCGGTAATCTTATTTTTAATGCTTTCAATCTATGTCCTTTCGACAAGGTGAAGGTGGTGTTGATAGGTCAAGACCCTTATCATGAGTTAGGACAGGCTCATGGGTTGTGCTTCTCAGTTAATGATGGAGTGCCTTTTCCGCCTTCATTGGTGAATATATTCAAGGAGATAAACACGGACATCGGTGCACCGGTACCTCAGAGTGGTAATCTTACTCGTTGGGCAGAGCAGGGGGTTCTTCTTTTGAATGCCACCCTGACGGTTCGGGAACATGCGGCAGGTTCACATCAGCGTCGCGGATGGGAAGATTTTACTGATGCTGTCATACGCATATTGAGTCGTGAGCGTGACGGACTTGTGTTTATCTTGTGGGGTAGTTATGCACAGAGCAAGAGCTATCTGATTGACAGCAGCAGACATCTTATTTTGCGTTCTGCACATCCGTCGCCGTTGTCAGCCTATCGCGGATTCTTTGGCAATCATCATTTCAGTTTGACAAACAATTATCTTGTACAGCAAGGGCAGACTCCCATCGAATGGTAGTCTGTGTGCATAAACTAAACGGATAGATATATGATAAAGACTTTGATTTTTGATCTTGGCGGTGTTGTCATCACTCTTGACCCCGATGAAGCTATGCGACGTTTTGAGCATCTTGGTATCAAGGATGCCCGTCAGCAGATGGGAGTATATGGACAGACCGGTATTTTCCTTCAAGTGGAGAACGGTTCCATTGGTGTAGATGAGTTTTGTCGCCAGCTTGCCATGCAAGCAGGATTGCCACATTGCAGTTATGAACAGGCGCAGTGGGCATGGCTTGGATTTGTGAAGGAAGTGCCTCAGCTGCGTCTGGAGAATCTGCTTGCCCTGAAGAAACAGTATAATGTTCTTTTGTTAAGCAACACAAATCCATTTATTATGGACTGGGCGAGGAGTGAGGCTTTCAGTAATGACGGACATTCCATCGAGCATTATTTTCACCGTACTTTTTGTAGCTATGAACTGAACGATTATAAACCTTCTGCTTCCATCTTCCGCAAGGTGCTTGCTGAGATGGGGCTTAAAGCTGATGAATGTGTGTTTGTTGATGATGGAATGAAAAATGTGGAGGCATCTGAAAGCGTAGGTATGCATGGGCTTCTTGTGGCAAAAGATTCTGATTGGATGAATGATTTGCAGAAGATTTTGGAGGCATGATTGTCGGGATGAATATAGACTGTAGGGAAATATCCTATGCTTCGATATCATGCAAAAAACGTATTATGTATATAGTAGTCTCTTAAAAAGTTATGATTTTATTGATTATCAGTAAAATCATAACTTTTTAAGAGACGATAGACTTATTCTACTGTGATGATAGGTTGCCCGAAGAATGAAGACAACATGGCAAGTGTGGTAATTGTGAAATTGTGTTGACCGCTTAACCATTTGGTAATTTCACTGGGACGTCTGCCGAGGGCATCGGCAAATTGCTTTTTTGACAATCCCTTCTCATTCATAAGAAATTCTATGCGATCAGAAATTGCAAAAGAGAGATTTAACTCCGCTTTAATGTTGGTCGGGACGGAGGCAACCATATTGCGGTATATGTTTTTGGATTCTTTCATAAGTCAAAAATATTATTGGTTTCTATTGTCCGTTCTGTGATTGTGACTGTGCCGTTGCGCTTACCCTCTTTGAGCAATTCCTCAAATTTTTGTAGATTTAGCACGTAACCTCGCAGAGAATCGTCTTCTTCGTATGTCCGGGAGCTTTTTACTCCGCCGTTTCCGAGAATAAGTATGCCATTCGACAGTCGTAAGCAATACAGACGTAATTTTGAGGACAGAACCGGAAGTGCGACAACCGAATCTTTCATTTTTCCTTCTGGACGAAAGAATCGTTCAAGGGCACCCTTGTCAGCAATTTTATCCACAATCTGCACAATTCGAAGAAGGTCATGGTTCAGTTTGGCATTTTCTATGAATTTAGCATAAAAACGCTCATATTCCGAATTGTCTTCAGAAGTGAACTGAATGGAATAGAGGGTGCAATGGCTTCCCTCATTGAGGAGTATAAGTTCGACTTCGCTCATAGCACATTATGTTTATTGTTATAATGCAAAGATACGATAAATATTTCACTCTCGGGTGAAATATTGAAAGCGAATTGCGCATTTTTTGACATTATCTATCTTTTTTTGTGATAAGTAAATTAAATTCGTAATTTTGTGGTGAATTAGATATTTGCTTTGGTCTCATTCTATACTGTTTGAAATAAAGCAACTTACAAATAAAGATTTACCCATATCGAAACATTATATTACCATGACAGAACAAAATGACAAAGGCAAGCAGGGAAAGGATGCGGAGAAGAAGTCTGCAAAGAGTACTTCCAAGAAGAAACAGGCAAAAAAGAGAATACCTTATCTATCTTGTCCGGAGGGGCTGGATTTGAAGACTTGGCAGATATAGCTGAGAAGACAGGCGGCAAGGGATGAGAAACTGTCAATAAAGTGTGTGGATGAGGAACGGTTTCCGGGAGAATATTCTGTCCTGAATCTTCAGTCCGCTTCCATTGTCATCAATATGGATCTTCCGTGGAATCCGGCTGTGCTTGAGTAGCGTATCGCTCGTATCTATCGTATCGGACAGCAGAAGAACATTCTGGTCATCAACCTTGTGTCGGCAGATACTTTTGAGGAGGACATGCTCGGTAAACTGCGTTTCAAGTCCTCCATGTTTGAAGGAGTGCTTGACGGAGGGGAAGATACTATCTTTGCGAGTGAGAGCAGATTCCAGAAGATGATGGAAGAGTTGAGCGAGACGATGAATGTACAGGAAGATACTCATGCCGAAGGAGCGACCATTAATGTCAATGAAGAAGAACCGGCTGCATCAGAGTCGGAACACGATACTGTGATTTCGGAACTGGAGGATATGGAGGAGAGGAATCCTGAAGAGGCTGCGACAGCTTCCAACATGGAAGATGGCGGACAGCCGGAACTGGAAATGTCGGAGCGGAAACGTCAGCCTGTACATCCGAACCAGTTGGTAGAGCAGGGTATATCTTTCTTTGCCGGACTTGCCGAGACTTTGAAATCTCCGGAAGCCACCAAACAGCTTGTTGACAATATTGTGGAGAAGAACCCGGATATGGGTGAGACTCACATTCGGATTCCTGTTCCGGATAAGAATACAGTGGTGCAACTGTTCGACCTTGTAGGTAAACTGTTTGCCTCAAAGTGAGACAGTTCACCCATAAGTGTTTTGGGGATTGTTAGCAGCTAACTTTATTACAGTAACTACTCAGGACAGACCACAGGAGTGTTACATGTTAGACTGTACATTTAAATTATGATATTCCTCTAAAATAAAAATATTAGTACAGCGAGGAATAAAAAACACTACGCAGAAATCTCAAATCCGCACTGTGGTTTTTATAATCTACAGTGTTGTTTACAAAATCCACAGTGTTGTTTTTATAATCCACACTGTGGATTTGAGATTTCTGCGTAGTGTTTTCATTTTTTCTGCACAGGTATTTTCATTTTTCGAGTAAGTTCAACCTATGAAACCTAAGTCATTTAAATCTCATTTGTTTTGTTATTATATTCAACAATATGGAGTCGTAAAGCAGTGATGGAGGATTACATTATATAAAAACATTGCAATAAAAACAATACTGGAAGACATTCTTTGTGTTTCCAATAATTGAAGATAAAAAACGTGGTGGATAGTCAAAATTGTCAAACCGTTTGTTTGACAAACCGTACTCTCTCTTGCATGGAGAGAGATTTCATGTGCAAAGGTATGAATTTTATCTCAAACAGCACAAGAAAATCCTCTTTTTTCAGAAACTGTCAATCTATTCGTTACAGTTGCATAGTTGTTTCTGACAACCCCTTCTAACTTTTAACAGGTGCATTCACAGACTCCTGCGTCGCTACCGCGCCACCTCCCCACCTCCCCTAACTTAGAGGAGAAGCCTATATACCTATCCCTGAAAAGACTATAATGTGGGTGTATAGCACTGACAACCAACATGGTACTTGGCTCCTCCTCTAACTTAGAGGAGGTGGCGCGGTAGCGACGGAGGAGTCTGTGAAGACAACCACTAAAGATACACGGAGTCTGTGAATGCACTCGCTAAAAATAGAAAGAATCTGCCGAAAACAACTTGATTAGGAATCCTCAACGGAAACATCAGTATATAAAGT